>OKJO01000022.1_pt1 | contig 67444 bp, 77 predicted proteins | sample 1611741 | NCBI WGS metagenome assembly OKJO01 (sample SAMN04436766, study PRJEB24849) | human gut metagenome | biome: human gut; feature: NICU; material: stool | host: Homo sapiens | place: USA: Saint Louis, MO | collected 2011-05-02 | reverse complement strand
AACGATAACCAACTGGCGATGTTATTCACCCTGGCCAACCTGTTTCGGGTGGACCAAATGATACGTCAGTGGGAGAGATCTCAGTAAAAACCGGAAATAACGCCAGAAATGGTGGAAAAAATAGCCTAAATAGGCTGATTCGATGTGTTTGCGGGAAAAAAATCGGCCCAGATCCGCGAAATTTTAATCAACGAGTCAGCTTGGGAAGACATGACCTGCTTATTCGCACCTTCCCTAATCATCACGGCGATTACGTTCAAATCCCCTGCGCCCTCTTGCTGCCCATTCAGCATTGAGTACCACGTAACGCTCCCAGCGTTCACGCAGCTGTGCGAGCTTTAGCGGTAATTCTTTGGTGACAAAGGCTTCCGGTATTTCAAAGTCATCAAGATGCCCTTCCAGGTATGCATGTACGCCTTCCAACACATCAATCAGAGTGATGTTGTTACTTTGTTGCCCTTCAAGAAGCGGCCCCTGCCAGCTATGCCAGAAGGCCTGATGGCGCAGACAGCTTTCGTCATTCGCGAGCCACCACAAATCCATAAAGATTCCTCGTGCAACTTTGAACGGCTGTTCATCAAACTGTTCGATGAGAAAGAAATAACACGGGATCTTGAGCGCGTTAATACGCGCAATTTCAATTTCAGCATCACGGCGCAAGGCAATCAGATTGCTAAAGCGCGAGCGCATACAGGCGACAGGGTTCAACACCCTTACCTTTTCATTCATTTCAGGCATACCGGGGCCGGTTGCTTCTACATAAAACGGGGCGGTATACAGGTAAAGCTTTTCCCCCAGAAAATCAGAACGGTCAAAGCCTCCGGGTCGGTCGATAATATCCACCACATTTGGCTCGTCAGGCGCATCCGGTACGGCAAATAAGCGTCCATCATCCCGTTTGATATCGTGTGTGTCCTGATCGATAAGCATAAACTGTGCAAGGGATGGGGGCTGGCCGTCTTTGTTCTCCCACGTCTTAACGTTGAGCGTTTTTGCTATAGCCGCAATATCATCTTTCCGGGCGCTGTAGTCGCAGTCAACAGAAGTGGTGAGACGCTCATCAGGCAATCTGTCGCCATATTGTGCATGATAATAGGATATCCAGTATTGCACAGCCTGACCGCCAACTGTGATAACGGCATGTTTGAACTGGTCAGCGTTGCAGATCAGCTGCTGATTTAGCAGGTACATCTGCTCATAGGGGGGAATAACGTCTTGAACAGGCATAAAAAAACCATCAGCGAATGATGGTTTATTGTGCCTCAAAGTTCAGGATCAGGCAAAAGCGATAGTATGAGAGAATTTGCTACTGGCTGACTTACTGAAGCGGCTTTTCACGGCAGGTTTGTAACCGGCACGACCACGCAAAACCTGCACCGCTACGGCTTCGTAGCGTTCATGCTGCTTTTGTTTAGCTTGTGCTGGAGACATAATTTTGTACCTGACGGTAGTTATAAACAAATAAGTTGCAGTAACTATACGTCACGAATCTACGTCACGCAATAGTGTACTATTGTTGCAACTTCGATGTACTTCCAGATTACAAAGTAAGTCCTGATCTCTTAGCAAATGTGGTGAACAGAATTGCCATTCCTTCAGCGGATTGTGTCGGGGGTGGATGTCAATCTGGTAACTCCGGGCTGACTGCATCGCCACGCAGGCGCATGATGGTTTGTCGTGAGGTCCCAAACTCGCGGGCAATGGCGCTGATACTGGCACCTGCTTTCAGTTGTTCAAGCGCTGCCTGCCGCTGTTCCTGGTTAAGCGCCGGCGGCCGGCCAAACCGTTTGCCTGCTGCCCTAGCCCTTGCCAGGCCGGAATGCGTGCGTTCAATCAGCAGGTCCTTTTCAAACTCAGCCACAGCCGAAATGACCTGCATGGTCATCTTTCCGGCCGCGCTGGTGAGGTCCACGCCACCCAGCGCGAGGCAGTGTACGCGAATACCGGATGCTGCCAGCTGCTCTACGGTCTTTCGCACGTCCATTGCGTCACGGCCCAGGCGATCAAGTTTGGTCACTATCAGCACATCATCATTTTCCATGCGATCAAGTAGTCTGGCAAAACCGGGGCGTTCGCTGGCAGCCACTGATCCGCTGATTTGTTCCTCAATCAGGCGCTGGGGTTTAACGGTAAAACCGGCTGCTTCAATTTCTCGGCGCTGGTTTTCAGTGGTCTGTTCCAGTGTGGAGACCCGGCAGTAAGCAAAAACTCGTGACATGGCGTAATTTTGTGTACGAAATGGATGTACGAATTATAACGCATGTACGAAACTAATTTCACTAAGTTTTGAACAGGTGCTGTAAGCGGTGTCCGAAATCGGTCGGTTTGGTACAGCATGCTAAGGCAGCCTGCAGGAAGAGTGAAAATATAAGCTGTCTAATATTTTATTGCGGGATTATTTCAGTGCATTCTGATTATAGCTTTCAGACTATGACATTAGAGTATACCCCAATGTGACAGGCTGACGCGCCCTGCGGGCTTGCCCAACCCCTCGCCTGCTCAGATGCAAGCTCTGAACAGACTCACGGTTTCGGAAACAGGTCAACAAAAATAAATACGATCAACAGAAATATTTTTTGGACACTTTTTCCGATAGTGCCGAAATGTCCAGAATGAATAGCATTTTTTTGTACATTTCAGGTGGAGGATTGACGATGGCGGAGCGAGGCACTGAAAAACTGGACAAAAAGTGCTGTACGTCCAATCCGGGCAGGAATTATTATTAATACTTACTTTAGCGGTGCGACCGGCAACAGCTTAAGGCTGTAATACGACGAAGGATGTATATGGAACTGGATACTGAATTTCGCTACCCGAATGTTATCGATTTCTTCGGTACGACCCTTTTTCATCTGTGTCATTTCACAACAATAGATCTGCATAATTACGCCGCATACAATAATTACTCAGAGGATAATATTAAGAAAAGCAATGATATGCTTTGCAATGAAATAAATGAACATCTGAAAAATAATGGTGGTGAATATCACGAGGATATTATTGATAGTTACAGTCAAGAAATAAGAGAATTTGGCGAATTTTACCCCCCCATGCATCGCAAGGCCATGGTGATAACACTGTATAATTTCTTTGAACATCAAGTTAAAACATTATGCGCCGAAATTAATAAACTTCTCCCACAGGACATGAGCGATAAGTATTTAAAAGAAGTGTGTATAAAACGTTATCGTCAATTTTTGAGGAGAGAAGCCAGTTTTGATATTAATCAGGGGAATTTATTGTGGAAACGATGGGAGGATATGCTGAAAGTGGAGCAAATCAGGCATGTTCTGGTTCACTCTGAAGGTGAGATTGAGAAGCACAGGGTAGAGCGGCTGGCTGATGATATAGAAAACTACTGTAAGCAAAAAAACGGTATCAGGCTGATTCGACACCGTATCATCATTGATGAGGGTTATGTGGCGGGACTTATTGCTGAGTTTATCTCACTGTTTGACCTACTGGACAGGCAGGTGAACGCTTTCATCCGTAGATACGAAAGCGAGCATGGTAGCTACGAAGTTCCACTCCCGTTGGGAGCATCACGAACGCCGCTGTGATTCGTGGGGCAGGATGCACAATACGATCGTAATTAATTATTATTGTTGAGAGGCACATATGGATCGCACTGAATATTTGAAATGGCTTATAGCTGAATCACCTTCTACGACCCAGCAACTTATGGCGTGGCTCCAAAGAGCAAAACGCTATAACCGTGAGATGAAAGAACATCGCGATGGAGTACAGATCGAAGATAATGGTATTATCGTAGGTCTGCGACAAAGAACGAACCTGTATGATGGTGACTGCCTGACTATTCATGTTGTAGAACTTCCCGAAGAAATACAAAATAAAGGCTGGTTTAAATCTTTTCTTAAATTATGCTGCGAATCTAATCCGTGGAACGATGTAGTTATTGAGGATGTAAAAAATCCACACCTTCTGGCATTTTGTCAAAAGCATAATTTTAAGGTCTTGGCTGATTTTTTCCCTGATACCTATATAGTTAATTCTGAAGAAATTATGGCGTTGGATATACCTCCCCTGAAACGTTACGAATATTATCTTTAATGGACAGAATTAGCTGAGTGTCCAACCCATTGCGGCGCAGGGATAAAGCTGTAAACTTTTACTGATGAACAAAGTAGCCCGTTGGGCATAATACAACACGGAGCAAACGTTGGCTAAGATAACCAGAATTCAGGCCGGAAGATACGCAGTAGATGATGGGCGTTGCATTATAAAAAATAACTCTGGGTGGCTTATTGTCGATGCTAATGGCGCTCATGATTTTGGACCTGTCCCCACATTAGCGGCAGCTAAGGAATATGTTGAGTCTGGTACTGTTCCGCTAAGGCAGCACAATTTCTCTACATCTCATGGTCGAAGACAAAGTAAAAAAGAGTTTAATGCGTATTTGGCATCTGAAGCTAAAAATGGCAATCCAATGCCAGCCATTCTTTGGGTAATTGTCCTTTGCATAATCTGCGGTATTGTAGTGGCAGTTCGAGGTTATTAATCAGGACCACTGGCATGACCTTTCTGAAAACCCCAATGTGCTAGGCTGACGTGCCCGTCGGGCATATCTAATCCTTCACCTGCTCAGATGCAAGCTATGAACAGGCGCTGTGCGTCAACAAAATCAAATATGATCACCAGAAATACTCAATATGTGATTTCGCATGCGAAAACCATTGCGTATCATTATTGATACTTAATGATTTTTCTGTATACTGTTTGTGTCGTCCTGAAAGCACGACAATCAACGCAGAGGCAGATAGCTGCTTCTACATCTGGCGAAACGCCTGACTCATAGGAGTGTGTATGAAATACCGTAATCATCTCATTACATTACTGAAATGCTCTCTCAAGTCGTGCCGCCCCTTCTCAAACATTTCGCATGCGAAATCTTAAGGACAGATCCATGACCCTGAAAATTGGACCCATCGGAAAACTCATCGTTGTATGCAGCCAGAAGGGCGGAATCGTTAAATCGCAGTCATCCAGTGAAATTGCACATGACCTTCGTAGTGCTGGCTTTCGTGTGCTTGAAATTGATATGGACTGGACAACTGGTCTGACGGAGAGGGCTTTCCCCGATGACTTACCTTATGAAATTGAACGTGAACCTTTAAGTAACAGTTTTACTCCTGGCGAGGCGAACACATATCAGCTTTTCTTCCCGGATACAGAGGTTCGACCCATTGAACTTCCCGGCGGGCGCTTCTTTATTGGTGCTACCAGTGAACTAAATGAAATTAACTATCGCAACAGCGATTGCATGTTCGACTTCAGGGACCGTATTGAAGAACTGAAGAAGCAGTTTGATTTTATTATTGCCGATTCAGCACCATCATATTCGAATGTCATGATCGCAGCTCATATGTCAGCTGATTACCTTCTAATCCCTACTCTGCTGGAGAAACAGGCCCGTAATGCAGTAGGTAAACAGCTTGCCTATATGCAGAAAATTAAGCGGAACTATAACCCTTCTCTCCAGTTTATGGGGACGTATGTGACCCAGACGCAGGTGAAAAATTATAAAAAGCCGCTCAAAGAAGGGTATCTGGGGCCTATTGATACACTGAACCTGAATCTCCTCATCGAGATCCTTCAGGGTAAGGGGTACTCCGAAGAATACATTCTCGCTTATATATCATTTGTACCTGCAGCTGCAAAAGAGGCAATCGAGCTTGGTCTATCCTTTGATGAATATGACCCTAAATGTCTTCCTGCAATCCAGTATAAAGAACTTACACAGAAAATTATTAAGCTCGCTGGAGGTAAGTGATGGCTAAGAAACCGTTCATGAAACGTCTCCAGGCGCAGCAGGAAATGAAAAAAAATGCGACTGCTGTACCTGATATCGAACATGTCATTGTAAACAAACAGCCAGATGAGCAGAGCCATGATATAGCTGCGCACCAGATTATGGCGGATATAGCACGCCCGGACATCGAACCTGATGGGCAGATAATCCGTGTAGATATAAATCTTGTATATGCTGAAGAACAAGTGCGACCTGAAGAAGACTTCGATGAAGAAGTTATCGAGGGTATGTCTGATACCTTTGAAACTATAGGGATGCTTACTCCACCTCGTTGCTATCCTCGTGACAGGCGCGGCTACCAGATATGGTTAGGCGAAACGCGTGTTCGTACTGCTCGAAAACGTGGTGATACCCATATTGATATTTATGTTGGTAAACCACCGCGGGAAAGAAAAGAACGCATCATCGGTCAGCTCATTGAAAACCTGCAGCAGTCTGGTTTGAAACCTTTAGCGACTGCAAAATCGTTTTATGAGCTCAAGCATCAGTTCAACATGACAGGTGAGCAGATCGCAAAAACGATGGGCAAACCTACCTCGTTTGTGAGTAAACACCTTCGTCTCATTGATGCACCAGAAAATGTTACTGCCCTTCTTCGGGATAAAGTTACATCCGATGTCGATCTGGCATACACATTGATTCAGGTGAATGAAAACTCCCCCGAAGAAGCCGAGAAGCTCGTCGCAGCTGCGAGGGAGTCAGGTATTTCACGCGCGCAGGTTAAAGCTGTTCTTGATGAAGTAAAGAACAAAGGCAAAGATAAGATTTCGCATGCGAAATCTAAGGCTCAGAACAAAAAACCTGCCAGGCCTGTAGACAGCAATTCAGGTGTAAAACCCTGGCAGGTCGTTGTCGACATAGACGGTCAGCAAGGGACTATAATGACTGACCGCGCGCCAGACGCAGAGGGATATGTGTGGGTGAAACTGGAAATTGGTGAAATTTCAGTTGAGGCATCTGAACTCCGTGTTAAAGGGATGCGATCTCAGTAATGAAATCTACTCCATTCACCGAAATGGCCACGGAATTCCGTGGCCAAATTGTCCGCCTCTGGGCGCTTCAGTATCCCGGAACTCAATCCGAAGCTGCTACCGCACTAACAGAAGCGGCTATCAAACTTGGGTACGTAACAAGAAGCAGGCCTGTACCCGGAGCAGCGTTAGCCACATGGTCCTTGAGCCCGGCAGAAACTCCGTTATGGGCGGCTCAGACGGCATTAACGTTGATGCTCGGCGCCGGCTGGAAGCCAGAAAGTAACCAAGACTGGTGTGGAATGTCGGCGCTTATATTCAGATCTAATCGTACACTTCCACTTGAGCAGCTCGTCGCTTCCTTGCCTGAGAACATAGACAGGCGAACCGCTACCGGATGGCTCGTGGCTGCAATCGAAGAGGACGCCCATTACCGTTATAACAGGAAATCCAGATGACCTTTCAGGAGCTTGATGCTTGTATCGCAGGTTCTGGCCGTCGTTCTATAGCTTCAGCGTTGATAGCTTTTATTCTTGATGCGCTTGATGACGGACAGGACGGAGTTGATCTTGATAACTTCCAGGGCCACACACACTTCGTTCGCAATAATGTAACTACGGTAGCCAGCTATCTGCAGTTGCATGGGATTATTCAGGTACTGTATTACCGTGATGGTGCTGCAGAACGTCAGTATGAGTCCGTTAATAATTACGGGCGGTGGGCGAAGCAGCACTATCGGCCCTCTCAGGCACTCATACAGCTGCACAGGCGTGATTAATTCATAAGATTTCGCATGCGAAATCTTTAAGTGTCCGATCACCTTATGATGGCCATCGGTAGTTCGTTCCACCTGGTCGTATATGCAGGAGAAAGCATTTCTCGTTTCATTTGCCACTCAGGTGCGATGCCTCGTCCCGCAAACCACACTTTCCCCAGACCGGAATGGTTAATACCGTCCACGACTTTCATCAGCTGATTACTGTTGCTTCGGGGCTGAGTATCATCGAACAGATTCAGCTGCGAAACCCCGTCAGGAGTGAAATCATTGAGCATGCAACCTGCTTTTGCATACCGATGGCCATTCACCCAGATCCGATCCAGTGCTTTCACCGCTGCGGCTATGATGTCCCTGGTATCCTGCGTGGGAGTCATCAGCTTTTCACTGGCCACATTCCCGTAATACGGTTCGTTCACAGCGAACGGTGACGTCTTCACAAAAACGGCAATATGCCTGCAGAACTGACGCTCACCGCGCAGCTTTTCAGCTGCACGCTCAGCGTACTGACAAACTGACTGGCGCATGGCTTCATACGTCGTGACACGCTCCCCAAAGGACCGGCTGCAGACAATCTCCTGTTTTGGCGGCGGCGCTTCTTCAAGCGAAATACAGCTTTCTCCGTTGAGTTCCCGAACGGTTCTCTCCAGCACAACGCTGAAATTTTTCCTGATAAATACAGGATTCGCGCGCGCCAGCTGCAGTGCCGTAGTGATGCCCATCGTATTAAGCGTTTTTGAGATCCTGCGACCTACTCCCCAGATTTCTTCCACCGGCTGTAGTGAGAGCAGTTTCTCCGTTCGCTTTGGATTGCCTGAAGTCAGAGCAAGTACGCCACCAAACTGCCGCCATTCCTTCGACGCCCATTGTGCGCTTTTAGCCAGCGTTTTGGTTGGCCCCATCCCGACGCCGATTGTCAGCCCCGTACCGGAGCGTACGTGCTCGCGCAGCTGCCGGCCGAAGTCCTCATAATCGATGCAGCTGTCTATACCGCGGATATCCAGAAACATCTCGTCGATGCTGTACTGCTCCACGCGCGGCGCCAGCTCCTCAAGATGAGACATAACCCTGTTCGACAGCGATGCATAAAGCTCGTAATTGCTCGAGAACGTGATGATCGGCTCCGGGAATTGTGCCGTCTTCAGCTGGAACCAGGGGACGCCCATCTTAATGCCCAGCCGTTTCGCTTCGGCACTTCGCGCTATTACACAGCCGTCGTTGTTGCTAAGAACAACAACAGGTTTGTTCCGCAGGTCGGGACGAAAAACTTTCTCGCAGCTCGCATAGAACGAATTCACATCAGCGAGCGCAAACATCAGTTAGTACCCCGCGTCTTATGTATGAATGCCATCACCACGCCGAATATCTGCAGTTCCTCCGGGTAGAGGGTGGGGTAGGCGGGATTCATCGGCAGCAGGGCGATTCGGGGTTTAAGCTGCAGGCGTTTAACGGTGAACTCGCCATCTGTTTCCGCGATGACAATATCCCCCTGTATGGGTTTTTCGGCTTTGTCGACAACCATTAAATCGCCGGAGTGCAGGCCCATATCTTTCATCGAGTCGCCAATGGCCCGGACAAAGTAGGTCGCGCTGGGGCGACGGATACAATAGGCATTCAGATCCAGTTCGTCTTCGGTATAGTCCGCGGCCGGTGACGGAAAACCTGCCGGACAGCGCTCTGTGAAAAGTGGTGCGGTGGACAGTGCTGGTTCAGATGCGGGAGTGACAAAAAGGATCATGGCATACCTCTTAAAATGCCTGTTTTTATATACAGTATTATTTAAGATATTTCCCGTCCTGCAAGGAGAATTTTACCGGCTCCTGCCAGGTTATTGTTCTGCCGGATAAAACAGGCTCTGGGTTATCCACAGAAACGGTGCATAACCCTGTGAGTGGATGCCGGGTATCTCACCGTCTGCTAAGCCAGTGGCTCTATAAGTTCCCTGCCCTGGTTCCCGGGATTGCCAACAGCCCGGCTGACGGGGTGCCATGTGAAATCTTCGGCGGAAAGACTGCCCTCACGGGCAATGTCTTCCGCCTCTTTACCGGTTGTGTTTTCACTGAGCCATTTACGTGCGGCATCCGGTGAGTACACGAACGGTCGCCGATCGTGAATATCCAGCAGTCCCTCATCCGCAGCTGCCGTGACGATCAGGAATCCTTCCAGGTCATTACCATTCTCAAAAGGTGGTTTCCCGATGGCAGCGAGCAGGAGTGGATTTCCGTCCTTGCGGTAAATGAAAAACGGCTGTTTCACGCCGTTTTGCTGTTTCCACTCAAACCAGCCGTCAGCAAAAATAATGGCCCGTCCGTGCTCCCAGAGTGGCCTGAACATCCGGCTGCCAGCCGCAGTTTCACTTCTGGCGTTGATTAGAGCGGGCTTGTTCCACCACTCCGGCGCATAACCCCAGCGAACAGGATCAAGATGCAGCTGCGAGCGGCGTTCACTCAGCAGTAATACCCGGGTTCCGGGCGCAACGTTGTAGCGGCCGACGGGCTCCGGATCATACGGGATGTCCCGTTCTGCTTCTTCTCCGAGAAAGGCCAGGTACTCCTCGCGGGAGTTGTACTGCGTAAACCGACCGCACATTATCGTTTCTCCGGTGTAGATTTCGCATGCGAAATCTGTGTTTTCTTCAGTTCAGAACATAGGCCGTTTTTCAGGTTCCTGCCATCGTGTGGCCGCCGTGCCGCTACTGTAGCCGGGCCGCTTCGAATGCAAGGGTTCGCTCTGCCGGTGTCCTCACCCGGTCGCAGTTTATTTCAAAGGCATTATCCGCCGTCTTCCCGTCGTTTTCCGTCTCAATTTTCGCCGTCAAACCGTCCAGCCAGCGTCTGCTTTTTCACTGCGCTGCGGCTTGCGGCACCGCCCCTGCATTCTCCGCTTTTCGCCCGGCTGTCGTATCGGCACGGCGTAACTGGCGCCGCATTTGAGAAAGGAGAACTACCATGTCCCGATTTATCCAGGGTAATTGCGTCCATATCATGTCCGGCTTTCCGGATAATGCTGTCGATTTCATTCTGACCGACCCGCCATATCTCGTCGGTTTTCGTGACCGTCAGGGGCGTACCATCGCCGGCGATAAAACCGATGAATGGCTGCAACCCGCCAGCCATGAGATGTATCGCGTGCTGAAAAAAGACGCGCTGATGGTGAGCTTCTACGGCTGGAACCGCGTCGATCGCTTTATGGCTGCGTGGAAACAGGCCGGGTTCAGCGTTGTTGGTCATCTGGTTTTCCCTAAAACCTACACATCGAAGGCCGCATATGTGGGCTACCGCCACGAATGCGCCTACATCCTTGCAAAAGGTCGTCCGTCCCTGCCGCAAAACCCGTTGAATGACGTGATTGCGTGGAAATATTCAGGCAACCGGCACCACCCGACAGAAAAACCCGTAACCAGCCTGCAACCGCTGATTGAGTCTTTCACACATCCCGGCGCAATTGTGCTCGACCCCTTTGCCGGAAGTGGCTCCACCTGTGTGGCCGCCCTCCAGGCTGGCCGTCGTTACATCGGTATTGAACTGCTGGAGCAGTATCACCGGGCCGGACAGCAACGTCTGGCCGCCGTCCGGCGCGCCATGCAGTACCCGGCCGCTAACGACGAGTTCCCGGAGGCCGCGTAATGAACTATGCCGGACACGAAAAACTCCGCGCAGAAGTGGCGGAAATCGCCAACAGCATGTGTGACCTGCGGGCGACGCTGAACGGGATGGAGCACCGCTATCGCTTTGACTCCGATGTGCTGGCCGAACGCCTGACCCGTCAGACCCTTTTTCGCATCAATGCCCTGTTTATGGCGGCATACAACGAAATTCTTGAGTTGGATGCCTGCTTTAAGGACAGAGGAGAAAAATATGTACGGAACCTGTGAAACCCTCTGCCAGTTGTTGCGTGAACAGTATCCCGCAGAAACCCCGCTGAACCTCATTGTCTGGTCCCCGGCGGATATCGAAGCGCTGGCCGACGGAATGGAATATGCCGTTTCGGAGCAGGACACAAGGGTGGTACTGGCGCGTATGGACGCCATTCCGGAGGAACAACGGCTTGAATCGGGCGTGTCTGCCGGTGCGGTGATGGATCTGATTGAACAGGTGAAACAGGCCGCAGCGGCGGTGAGTGTGCCGGCTGACCTGCTTGAAACCCTGCTGACCACTGCCGAACAGGCGTTATGGCACAGGGAATGGACCGCCCGTGACAGCAATCATCCGGTCCCGGAAAGCGTTACCCGCCGCCTGGCTGATGCGGCGAAAGTTCGCGCCTTACTGAAAAACTGAAATCAACACGCCGCCCGGGCGGCGTGTACTGACCCCGTTCAGAGGAACCCATTATGCAGGAAATCACCACGTTAACCGCCCTTGTTATGCGCCGTGCGCGCGATTTGATTGCTGATTATGGATGGCCTGACCATACCGATGTTGATCAGCGTGATCCGGTCAATAAACCGGGATGGATAAGCATTTATGTCCGTCTGGATGCGGCAAATATTGTTCATCTGCTGCCTTTGCTTTGTACCGGTGACGTACCCGCAGAGCTGCAAAGTGCCATGACAAAAATAGCCGGGACGCCAGCGCAGATTATTTTATCCGGCAGCCGCTATGCCGACGCGCCGCAGCTTCCGGAGGACGGAACACAGATAGCGTTCCCCTGGGCCGGGGAATGGCTGACGGAGCCGGAGATTCAGGCTGTAACGGATTGCCTGTCCCGCGCGGTGCGGGATATCTCCCGGCAGGTATGGGAGGATGCGCGCCGGATAAAGGCGGCGCTGACCACGCGCGGGGAAACGCTGTTTTATCGCCAGACCCGAAACTTCCGTCTGGTTGTGAAGGAAAATGATATGCCCTGCTGGCTGGACGATGATGACAATTTGCCGGTGGTGCTCGATGCCATCCTGAACAAAGGGGCACGCTACAGCAGCGTCGAGTTCTTTGTTATCAGCGACAATGTTGATCAAATCCTGGCATGTGGCCAGATGTGCGATGTGCTGCGTATTCCGGGCGAGCCTCCGCGCCGGTGGATGGATTTAACCCTGTTACATGAGGTCATGGCAGAAGCGCGTGCAGAAATCAGTCTTGTCCGCAATGCCCTGTCAGCAATCCGGCCAGTGTAGCGAACAGCAGGGGGCGGCGGCCCCCTGAATCCACCACGAAGGATGTCGCCGGCTCCACTTTTACGGCTCTTCCTTCACGTTGTTCCGGCTTCGCGGTGAGTAACGTCCCGTGCGGCCTGCGGCAAACGCCGTGCCTCTACTATAGCCGGGCCGCGGCTGATGCAAGGGAAGCGTAAACGCCGTCACCTTCACCCGGTCGCAGTTTATTTCATACGTTATCCGCCGTCTTCCCGTCGTTTTCCGGCTCAATTTTCGCCGTCAAACCGTCCAGCCAGCTCCTGCTTTTTTACTGCGCTGCGGCTTCGGTGACGCCCTTGCATCCTCCGCTTTTCGCCCGGCTGTCGTGTCGGCACGGCGTAAGCCGGAACTCAGACGACATCGACTATGGAGGATTTTTTATGCGCACTACAACCACCACACCGGCTGTTTACGTGGGCACGTATCACAAATACAACTGCGGCAGCATTTTCGGCAAATGGTTTGATCTGACGGAGTTTAACGGCAGGGAAGGTTTTTACGAGGCCTGTCAGGCACTGCATGCCGATGAATGGGATGCCGAGTTTATGTTCCAGGACTGGGAGGGCATTCCGTCGCAGTTCGTCTCTGAATGCTCCATTGACTGGGATTTTATCGCCGCTTACAAACGCGCCGAAGAAGAGGGCAGGGAAGCCGCTTTTATCGCCTGGGCGGAGTATACCGGCGAATGTGACTATGACGCGTTTGATGATGCGTACCGCGGCGAGGCGGAAAGCGAGGAAGACTATGCGCGGGAGATGGTGGAGGACAACGGCCTGTTAAATGAGGTGCCGGAGCCGTTGCGCAGCTATTTCGATTTTGAAGCCTGGGCGCGTGACCTGTTCAGCAGCGGTTATGTGTTCCATGACGGCTATGTCTTCAGCAACTGATTAATGTCCGGCGGGGAAACCCGCCGGTTAAGGAGAAAACGTATGAAACTTGCACCGGAAACCCGCGAGATCCTGCGACAGTACAAAGCCCTGATTAATGCCCGCCGACGTGATGCCGGTCAGCGGGAACTGACCACCGCGCAGGTGATGGATGAAATCTGCGAATACATGACCTGTCAGTGTGCCGTGTACATCGGCGGTCATTTCATCTTACAGGGTGGAAAAGGCCAGTAAGTATGATGGCAGGCGTCCGGGCCGGAGGGCGCCTGTCAGCCCGCGCGAAAAACCGGGCAGGCTGCGCCTGCCGGAGAGAAACTTCGCCGCGCCTCCGGCGCCGCGCACTCTCCTCTCCGTTGTCAGTCGCTGTTGCCCGGGAATGCGCGTATTATCAGGGATATCTTCCTGTAAAGCAGACCGGTGAAGCATATGTCGAAGTGGAATATCGCCTCTTTCTCAAAAGATGATCAGGATAAGGTCTCAGTCGATAAAGCCGCCGCTGCCGTTGCCTGGCAGGAAAGGATGAACAAGCCTGTTGTGCCTGAGCTTGTTGAACGGGAACAGCCTGAACATCTTCGCCAGTATTTTCGTGAACGGCTTGACGTTCATCGGCAGAACAGTCAGCAGCTGCCGCGCGCAAATGCGCCCGAATATAATAAACCCGGAGATGAGCAGCAGAAGTGATTCTTATAGTCAGTGTGTCCAGGGAGGAAATTTTATGCGTATGTCTCTGATGTTTGCGGCCGTGACTCTTTTAACCGGTATTAACCTGTTGTTTATTCCGTTTCAGCCTGTACCGGCTCTATGGGGGGGAATCTTGGCCGTTGCTTTTATCCTGATTAATGTCGCGGCGGATAAACTGCGTCTCTGGAGTGGCGTTGCATGGATTATCGTTGCCGGCATCATCATAATGTTGATGCTGAAGGGGAAGGAACCGGGGGACGAATTAAGAGTGCTGATCACCGTTTTTGCTTTCCTGGCTTCGGCCTGGTATAGCGTTGTGCAGTACAGAAAAGAAAAGCATTTTCGCTCCTGATGTTCCCGGCTGGCATCAAGCTGGATGATCGTCAGCCATCATTTTAGCCGCATGTAATCCATTCTTATCCTCCCGTTTTCTGTTTTCTGCCCGTTCCCGTTTTCATTGCGGGCGTCCGGGCGGGCTGTCGTGAACGGAGCCGGTAAACCGTCTCCGCCCTTCGGGCTTCCATCCCATGACGCAACACCAGGGCTTGCAGCATCCTTATCAGGATGCGCCGCCTCTGTCGCGCCGTGGCCTGCGCTCCCTGCACCCCGGCGAAAATCAACGGCCGCCGGGCTGTAAGGGGCAACGCCGTTTCGCGCCCGCGCTTTCCGTCGTTGCGGCGGGTTCCTGCTCATTCCTTGCCTGGTTTTTTCACCCTTTTGAGTCCTTTCGCCGGGGCTGAGACAAGCACAGCCGCTGTCAGCTGTCCAGGGTAAATGGCACGCGGTAAACCGCGCCCCGGACATCCGCCATCGCCCGCGCTGGTTTACGCCCCTGCGGCGAACGGCTCTCAAACGGGTGAAGGTAACAACCAGCGGGGGCGTTCAGCAGGTCCCCGCAAAACGTCAAAACCGCGGCCCCGGCAACTCAACGGGTGATGGTTTTTTAAAAGCAAAACAGGTTCAGAAGGAGGGGCAACATGAGCGAGGCGCTGGCGGTTTTACCCGACGACACCTTTACCCGCGAACAGGCTGAGGTCGTTGCGGCGCAGTACACCAACGTGGCAATTGAGGACGATCAGGGTACACATTTTCGTCTGGTCGTTCGTCAGAACGGCGTAATGGTCTGGCGCGCGTGGAATTTTGAAGCGGATACCGGGAAATGGCTCAACCGTTACATCGAACGTTACGGTATTCGTAAACAGCAGTAAATAAGAAGGTGCCCTGCCGGAGCGGTAACTCCGCAGGGCCGGACAATCATCAATCAGTGAGGTATCAACTATGTCAGTAACCGATGTTAAAGCAAAAGCACCCAAAAAAGCGAGCAGCAAAAAAATTACGAAGGCACAGGAGGCTGCCCTGAAGATCGCCCTTGAGGCCGCTGCGGTCGAGTACGTTCCGCTGTCCGATCTCGTTAAATCCCCGCTGAACGTGCGCTCCATCCCCTATTCCGTGGACAGCGTTCGCGGTCTGGCCGACTCCATCGAGACGCTCGGACTGCTGCAGAACCTTATTGTTCACACCCTCGCGGACGGACAATCCGGCGTGGCCGCAGGTGGCCGCCGATTAACTGCCCTGCAACTGCTGGCGCAGGAAGGGCGTCTCGCTGCTGACCATACCGTTATGGTGAAGCGTGTTTCCGACGACATTGCCGCCCTTGCCTCCGTCGCCGAGAACGAGCAGCGCGCCGCCATGCATCCCGCCGAGCAGATTGCAGGTTTCCGTACGCTGGCAGGGCAGGGCAAAACCCCCGCGCAGATTGGCGACGCGCTCGGCTTCTGCTCCCGTCACGTGCAGCGCATGCTGAAGCTGGCAAACCTCGCCCCCTCCCTGATGGAGAAGCTTGCACAGGACGAACTGACCGTTGAGCAGTGTCAGGCGCTCTGTCTCGAGGACGATCCTGCCCGTCAGGTCGAGGTATTCGAAAACGTGAAGGCCAGCTGGTCAAACGCGCCCGCACACCTGATTAAACGCGCTATTACCGAAACCGAGATGCGCACCGACAACGCCAAATTTCGTTTTATCGGGCGCGATGCCTACGAGGCGGCAGGGGGTTACGTCCGTGAAGATCTGTTCAGCCAGGACGAGGGCGACGGTACGGCTGACAGCGTGCTGGTTGAGCGTCTGGTGCAGGAAAAGCTGGAGCGTATCGCGCAGGACATTCAGCAGCGGGAGGGCTGGGCATGGAGTCGCGGACGCGCAGCCCGCATCTGGTACCACGGCGAAGACGGTAAGGAGTTCGTGCAGCCTGCTGAACCCGATCCGGTGTACACCCCTGAGCAGCAGCAGCGTCTTGGTGCGCTGCGGGAGCAGTACGATACATATGACAGCGTTTGCGACGAGTCAGATGCGATCGAAGCGGACATCCTCGCCATTCAGGCGGCGGCAGAAGCCAGCGCGTGGACTGACGACATGAAGTCAGGCGCGGGAGTGATGGTCAGCCTGTACGAAGGGCAGGTGTACGTGCAGCGCGGTGTGCGCCTGAAAGCGGATATGCCTGAAGAAACCGTAACCAGCAGCGTAACGGTGCCATTCACCTCACACCAGCCCGACGCCGCAGAGGGGATCAGTGTTCCGCTGCTCACGAAAATGACCTCCGAACGTACGCTGGCAGTCCAGGCGGCGCTGATGCAGCAGCCCGAAAAGGCGGTGGCGCTGATGGTCTGGCGCATGTGTACCTGCGTCTTCTCGGGCTGCCTGACCACGACGCATCCGTTCCGTATCAGCCTCACTGTATCTCACGGCAGCCTGACGGAGAACGCCCCGTCCGGTAAGGATGGCGCAGCGTTTAACATCCTGATGACCGAACGGGCAAGGCTGAAAGCCCTGCTGCCGGAAGGGTGGGAGAAGGACTTCACCACCTTCTTTGCCCTTGACGGCGGGGTGTTGATGTCGCTGATGGCCTTCTGCACGGCCTGTTCCGTTGACGGGGTGCAGACCCGCGATATGGGGCACACCTCGCGCAGTACCCTCGATGCGGTCGAGGCGGCAATCGGCTTCCACCTGCGCGACTGGTGGCAGCCGACGAAGGACAACTACTTCGGCAGCCTGAAACATCCGCAGATTGTCGCCTCCCTGAAAGAGGCGGGGCTGACGGGCGCGGCGGGTGACGCGGAGAAGATGAAGAAGGGCGATGCTGCAGCGCATGCGGAGCACTTTATGCAGCACACCCGCTGGGTTCCGGCATGGCTCAAAGGACCGGAGTCAGCGGGTGAATCCGGTGCAGACGACGCGGCTTCAGATACCGACAGCCCTGACAACGACACCACCAACACGGCACACGCCGCCTGATAACGGAGCGCCGCCCTGCGGGGCGGCGATAAGGAGATACCCATGCGCACTATTCTGACCCCCGATGTACTGAAAACGATGTCCTGTGATGAGTTTGAGGACTGGCGGGACAGCGGCGAAGACTTCCGCCGCGAACTGACCCACGCCGTCATGCGTGACCTGTCCTGCCCTGAAAACTGGGATGTGAACGGCGAGTACCGCAGCGAGTTCGGCGGCTTCTTCCCCGTACAGATACGCTTTACCCCCTCGCACGGCAATTACCATATTGCGGTGTGCAGTCCTGGTGCCATCAGTCCGGCGTGGATGGTGGTGTTCGTGCCCGCCAGCGGTCGCCCGTTCTCCGTCATTCGTACCCTGAGCGGCTACCAGCCGGAGCTTGTCAGCCACACCGTCAGCCTGACGGCGCGTCTCGATGCGGACGGATACAGTCAGGCCAGCATCATCAGTATTCTGGCAGCGGAGGGCGCGGCATGATACCTGCAAACCTGTCACTGGTTCCCTTCAGCCCTGAGCGACGCGCCGCGATGGAGGCCATCGCGGAGGTTGAACGCCGGCGGTCGCGCGGCGCGGTGTCCACGATGTATCCGTATGCCAGCGCCTTTTTCCGGCGGCTCACGGGCAGCACGCGCATCACTATCAGGGAAATCCATCATTTTGCGCCGGTGCTGACGGCGCGGGAGCTGCGGGGCAGCAGGGACAGCTGGCTCAGTGCCATCGATGCGCTGATTGAAAGTCGCGGGACGCGTTGCTGGCTGCCGCTTCCCGTTGGTGCGGGTCAGCGCCTCTTTCCGGAGGTGGCCTTTCAGCAGACCGAGCGGGTTCGCTGTCAGGACGCCCTGCGGGATGAAAAATACACCCGACAGCGTCACAAAGAACGGTGCCAGCGTGAGCAGGCGTACCAGGCGCTGGCGGGGCAGGCGGAGATTGAGCTGGCATTCCATACGCCTGAAACGGTCAGCAGCTGGAGCGCACGCTGGTCGGGGACTGAACTGCGCCAGTACGACCTGGAAGAGATGTTCTGGCGCTGGAGCGAGCGTTTCCCGTCACTGGAGCCAATGGAGCGCTGGACGATGGAGAGTCAGCCTTTCTGGACGGTGATGGCTGAAACGAATGCGCTGGCAAGGGAAAGTCCGGGATCTGTCCGGCAGCTGGAGCGCTGTATGGTACCCAACAAGCTGACAGCGCGGAGTCAGGTATGAAGTGGCGTTACTCGCTGCGCTGGAAGCGTCCCGGTCCCTGTCCCGGTGAACCTGAACTGGCGTCAGAAGTGGTGGAGGCCGGGAAGCCAGCCCCTGAGTCCGTGATGTCACTGTGGGTGGCAGGAGCCGGATATGCTGTCTGCGTTGATTTTCTGTATGAACGGCCGATCAGGCGCTGGAGCGATGAGCGAAAGGCGGCCACGCGGCGACGGAATCTGGCGCGTCGTGTTAACAGGATCGCGCCCCTGTTTGCAGATGAACTCATTGAGCGGGAACTGACGGTGCGACCGGATTATTTTCGGGGAAAGTCGCCTCACTGAGTCTGATATCATATCCTGCCAGAATACGGTCGGCAGGGTGCTTAAAAGGGATAATTTAGAGATGAGATACTGGATACTGGTCGCGCTGTTAAATGGCCTGTTTACGCTGGTCATACATTACGCGGCGCCGGAGATGTTGGGAGGCACGGCGTACTATGCCGGGGTGGCAATCTGTGCCCTGATTGCGCTGGTTATCACCTAGCGCGATCCGCCAGGTATGCTGGACAACGTGCTCTTGTTTCTCCTTAAGTGGGGAATTGTGGCTTCAGGTCTGGCGTTTTTTATCTGGGGTATCGGATACAAGCTGGAATTCTGGGGAGATCATAACCCCGATGAAATTGGCGGTGCTGAGCGGTGTTCTGCTTCTGGTCAGTGGCTGGGTGTACTGGAGGCGAAGGTAACAAACTATACGCCAGCGTGAGGCAGGAAAGTAAAAAGAGCGGTTATGCCTGCGGTATAACTGCTCTTTTATATGGTCCTCACGCTTTGTAATTTCCTGCTGTGAATCACCTCTGAAGAACGAACGCTGCGAATTATGGTGGCAGTTGTCTGTATCATCTTTTCAAATTTGCCTGCTGTCTGACGGGGTCACTGGCCATGACTGCGGGCGACCTCCCTGACGGGAACCGGGGCTGTCGTAAACGGAGCCGGTAAACCGTCTCCGCCCTGACGGGCTTCCATCCCACTGTCGCAACGTCAACACCGGCTCGCAGTGACCGTTCCGGTCACGCCGCTTTCACCATGCCGGCGATAAAGCCGCCGGCACTCAGGTGACGCCACGTCGTTCCGCCGTGTCGGGTGTGTTCATCCTCTCCCCGTACCTCTGGCGAGCCCTCTCCCGTTAAGTCCCCGGGCGGAGGGCTTGTCGTAGCACCGTCGTGTCGTCATCCGAAGGGTGAAATGCACTCCGCCAAAACTTTTTGCGAGGGACCGCAAAAACTTTAGTCTCCGCCCTTCTCCTGCCGCCCCGCCGTTGCTCCTTTGCCCTTTGCCGCCAGGGAACTCACCGAGAGATGGATAAACCACCAGACAGGAGGAAAAGCAGGATGAACACACAGAACGTCAACGTCAAAACCGCCACCAAAGAATCTTCCGAAAGATGGGTGAAAACCTCGTCCCTGCGTACTGATGGCTTTGTGCGCAATATCCATTCCCGTAACCCGTTCGATGTTATTCGCGCGGACGTGGTGCTGGCCCGTATGGAAATACAGGCTAACCGGGGATGTGGCCTGCACTACGAGATTTATGAGTCCCGTCTGCTGGGTATGGCTATGCATTACCTGGCAGAACTGCCACTGAAAGACCGTCCGGCGTTTATGGGGGCGGCAGCGAAACGGGGTTACATGCTGACGACTGCGGAAGAAGAACGTGCCGATGGTGAATGTGCTGACCTGATGATCGAGCTGGCGGCGGATTACTGATTACTTAACCGGCTGGCGGCAGGGGATGCCGCCAGTCACACCGGAGAAACATTATGAGCAACAGCAACACGAACAGTACGTTCAGCTTTGACGCATGGGAGAAAAGCGCGCTCAGCGAACTTGATACCCTGCAAAACCACGTCAGTAAAGCCCTGATGAAGTACCAGAGCAATACGGACAAAACGGCGCTGGGCGAGTCTGCAAACCGCTATATGGGCGAACTCAGAACCGCTGTCACGCGCATCCTGAAAGCCACGCCAGCCATTCAGCAGAAAGTCGACGAGATTGCCGACATGCTGCACCTGATGGCGCATTTTTCCGGCATCACGTTCGACGAATAACCACCACGGCGAAATATCAACGCCATTAACCAGAAGGAGATAAACCATGCACTTAAATCTGACCGAATCCTGCGCTGAAGCGGGTATTTATGCGACCAGTGAGGCCGAACGCGCGTACTGGCTGAGCCGCGAAAAGTCATATCTGACCGCGTCCGTCGAAATCGACGTACACGCCTTCCATGATGCGCTGGGGCTGATGTACCCGATGAACTGGCGCAGCAGTCAGAACGGCGAGTGTGAAACCTTCATGCTGGCGGAAATGGTCTGCGGTAATGTGACCGAAATCTACGCGCGGATCGGTATCCGTTATTACCGGATGCGCGACTACAGCAACCTTGACCACGCGGAGATTCTGGCACGCGTTAAGGAGGGAGTGCAGCGCCAGAAATGAAAAAGGCAGACTTTCGTCTGCCATATCCCGCCGGATTTACCCGCTTGCAACGATTAATCCGGCCTTCACCAAAAGGAACAAACCAATGCAATTCAGTGAAGTTTCGATTGTTACACCGACCGCCCTGTATGTCCAGATGCTTGAGGCGGAAAACGCACCCGTAAAAAAACAGGTACGTATTAAACGCAGTGATATCGACCGTGACGACATCAGCGCCGAAATGCGGGCGCTGGGCCGTCACATAGCGCACTGCCGGAAGAAGGGGCGCGCCGTTCGCATTCCTGCCATGCGCGGGAGTGAGTGGGGGCAGGTGTTACGCACGCTCGAACTGAAGCGGGCATTTAACTGATAACTGAGCCGCTCCTTACGGGGCGGCATTTAAGGAGGAACGATGTCTCAACTCAGTTTTGCCCGCTTCTTTGACCAGGCGAAAGAGGCCGCGCCAGCCACACCCGTTAAGCCCGAATTGCCTGCCATGAACGCGCCGACGATACTGCACCGGTTGATGACCACTGACGAAGCCCGCCGTCAGTTTGTCAACGTGTTCATGGACACCGCCCGCAACCTGCGCCGATGGGAGGTGTTCAGCGACTTTATCACGCTGGCCGCCAGCGAGCTGGATATGGCGCGGATAAGAACGCCGGAGAACATTGAGCGCAGCCGTGAAATCTGTTCGAAGTACGGCGAGAGCGATATCAGCAATCTGCATACGCTTTTCTGCCTGATGGTCTGTGCGCTGGAGGCGAAATTTCACGACTTTCTCGGCGCGATCTTCATGGAGCTTGAGCTGGGCGACGACCGGAACGGGCAGTATTTCACGCCGTATCACGTCCAGTCACTGCTGGCGAGGCTGCTGATGCCGGACGTCGACGAAACGATACGCCGTGAGGGATTCGTGACCGTCAGCGATCCGGCAAGCGGTGCGGCGGGAATGATTGTGGCGTATGCAGAATATCTGCTGGAGGCGGGCTATAACCCGTCTGAACATATGTTCGGAATCTGCATCGATATTGATTCTGTTGCGGCCGATATGGCGTTTATTCAGCTTTCCCTGCTGGGTATTCCTGCCGAGGTGGTCACGGGCAATACGCTGACGATGAAGTTAAACAGGGTGCGGTATACGCCTGTGTACTACATCAACAACTTTGGTAAGCGGCTGGACGATCAGCGCCGTATCAGTGCCATGCGCGAATTTTTGCGCTGTATAAATGACGCTGCATAGCTATCCAGAAGGGCAGGGGAGTGTCCTGCCTTTCGTGGCATCAAAGGCCGCGCGCCTGCGGCGCAGAATAAGCAGGCTGCGCTGACGCGCTGCCTGCATTATTCCGGCGCGTGGTAGTCTGAAGTTCCTGTCTTTTGGTCAGGTGGTTAATATTCCTCATTCTCCTGCTGGCGATGGTCTTTATTATTCTGCCGCGGATATGGATATTATCCTTTCTTTTCCGGGCGTCGTCCCTGAAGGGACACGGCTGTCGTGAACGGAGCCGGTAAACCGTCTCCGCCCTTCGGGCGTCCATCCTGACGTAAATTCAAATTCACGCTTGCTGCATCCCGAATGGATGCGCCGCTTTCACCGTGGCGGTAATAAATTACCCCCACTCTGAAGCCCGTAACGGTAATTCGTCTTACGCCGATTTTCCGTTACGGGATGTGTGCATTCTCCTGGTGTGACTATCGCCCGATTTCATCAGTTCGCGGAGGGCTGCTTTTAGCATCAGCCAGTAAGGAAATAAAGGGGTATATAAACGCTGCGCGCCCCTTTATTTCCTTACTGTCAGCTGCTCATTGCCCTTCGCCGCTCAGTGATGAAGTCGAACGATGTAATAACCCAATGAGGAGAAAACCAGAATGCACACATTAAACGTCAAAACCGCCACTCGTGAATCAGCCGAACAATTTAAGATCGATGAACGCCAGCGCTACTCTGTTACAGATGGTGATGAACGTCTGGATTTTATTCCTGCGCTCTTTTTTACGCCTTCTGCTGATAACATGATTGCCAGCTGGTTACGTCAGCATTCAGATTATGATGGCGGTTTCTGGAATTACTGGATTATTCCGCAGGGCACCGGAGGAAACATTGCTCCGAACTGTGTCAGATTCACAACCGCGCAAACAGGATATATCGCACCGGAAGGAGAACAGCGCTATAACATGGTTATTCCTGGTAATTACTTTGAAGCAGAGGTCAGTGCCGATGCTGCCGGAATTATTGCGACCCTGATGATTATGAACTGGTTGTCCTGGCAGGTTGCAGATATGGGGCCTGAATATTCGAAAGTCTGTAAACACCTCGTCGCTCGTCAGGATGCACTGAAAGACTACATCAGTATCATAAAACACCCTGAAGCAGATTTAATTTATCGGGCTATTGATTGACGACATAAATACTGGATGAATAAAAAGACCTCCTATTGAGGTCTTTTTACTGTTTTGCAAGAGTCTGCGCTGCATTTTTATTATTCTTTATCGCCCGATATGTTGCCTCAATTTTTCTGGCATAGACATATCTTCTCTGCGCCTGTTCTTCTGTTTTCCTGAAACCTGCATTATAAGCGCCCACGGCCTGCCAGCTGACTCCCCACTTTTTGAATGCAATTGCAAGATAGTAAGCCCCGGTGTAGATATTCATACACGGATCGGAAATAAGGTGCTCCGGTTTTATTCCATAACGAGCCAGTTCGTTAAAGTGCTGGGAGTCCACCTGCATAAGTCCGGAGCCAAAGCCCGAAACAGGATTGTAGCCTTTAACGTCTGTGCGGAAGTTCGATTCATTCCAGGAGATTGCCCGAAGCAGATCCGGATCTATATGATAATCCCTTCCTGCCAGATCAAAACAATCAGCAGCGTTCAACATTCCAGAAAAAGCCAACATTAAAAACGTAAGAGCAATCCGTTTCATTTCTTCCCTCCGGGCACCATGCCGGAAATACGTTAACCCATCCCATGCCCAGACTCAACTAATATGCACTCCTCACCACCAAAAGCACCACACCCCACGCAAAATTAAAGTTTTGCTGATTGGGTATTCAAATCATGCAGTTAGTGAAAAAGTAATGTGAAATAATTTATTTTAATGTGTGTAAACGACTCGGTAGCGAGTTCTATTCGACTCGGTAAAAACTCTACTCAGAGTCATTTGTGACTATTTTTAATAAATCCATTGAGTTATGACTACGGCGAGTCTATATTCGAGTCGTGAATTTTTACAGTGTGTGTCGGCATGCAAGTCGTCTGTTTTCTGGCAGGGAGTTTGTGCCGAGTCGTGCATTTTTAGCTTTTCAAAATATTCTGAGGTACAGAAGTTTTGGAACTATAAATAAGGAGAAAATTATGGCCAGAGTTCAGGTCTATGTAAGCGATGAAGTGTCAGAGAAAATAAGAGTAATCGCTGAAAAACGTCGCGCTGAAGGAGCGAGAGATAAAGATGTAAGTTTTTCGAGCATTGCATCAATGCTGGTCGAACTTGGTCTTCGGGTCTATGAAGCGCAAATGGAAAGAAAAGAGTCTTCCTTTAATCAGGCGCTCTATAATAAAACTATTCTTGAAAATGTAATGAAAACTCAATTTATAGTCAGCAAGCTCCTGGCGATGGAGTCGCTGAGTCCGCATCTCGCAGGAAATGAAAAATTTGATTTCAGGGATATGGTTACGTGTATACGTGAAGATGTGCAACAGATTGTTGAAAAATTCTTCCCCCAGGAGGAAGAGTCTCAAGATAATTAGCTGAAAATGTTTGATAAATAGGATTTAGATCTGCTGTTTTTGAGTGACTTTGGCGTCAGTAATTGATATATTTTATGCAGACATAAGTAAAATTTGATGCTCGCCATTCAGTTTGGCGGGTCGCCGGTACACCGGGCTAGACCCCCGGGTGTACCGACTATACACAGAAACCTTCAGAGGAGGCTTCAATGCACCCGCGCGATCCTAGAGATCTCTCCCAATCAAGTCAATCATTAGATGATATTGTGAAGCGTTTTGATGCGCTCTATAAGTACTCACCTTTGCCTTTTTGCATTCGGAATCAATCCAGAAACCCCATATATAAAAATGATGCATATTTAGATTTCTTTCACCCATTATCAAAGTGTTTTTCAGGTGTCAGTTTTGATCCTGATGAAGTTGAGCTTGATTTGTCGACAATTGAGTTGGAGGCCTTTGTTATGGGGCCTGATACAGCTATTTGTAGAACTTTTAATTTGAATGGTGAGTTTTATCAGTTACGTGTTGAAATTCGTATGGTAAATAAAGAATTATATGCTTTATGGTTTATTAATTACTTCCCGGATTATCAAGCTTTATTCAATACCTCGAATAGGATAAAAAATGATGAGTTTGATTTTGATATTTTTATATCAGGGTTGACGAATAAAAAGATGATTACGTTATGTTTTTCAATTCTTGGTTTTCAACTTCATACGATGGCGCAATATTTAGGTGTCTCTGAAAAAGCAATTTCAAGCAGACTTTCTAGTGTGAAGAGTGAGCTTGCGAAATATTTTATTGATTACGATGACTTCAGATTCTACTGCATGAGAATGGACGTATACAGAAAGGTGAGAATGGTTGTTCTTAAGGTTTTGAATGTTAAATTTATGTAAAAAATATAGTGGAATTTTTCGCGTATTGAATAAATTGTATTCAATGTGTCACTATCCTGACGCAGGAATATGTTGAGAGGGAAAACATGATTAGACGTCACAGGCTTCGTGGCCCAACGGTAACTATGTCGATCTACCTTGACCCACAAACCGATCTTCTTATTTTGAAGGCGAAGGACAGAAGTGGTCGTTCTAAATCAGCTGAAGCGCTGATTCGGTTACGTGACCACCTGGAAAAATTCCCTGATTTCTATAACTCTGAAATGGCGGAGGTGATCCCAAACAATCTTGAACCCAAGTCACAAAATTAGTTTCTTAGGATTTTTATTTCAACAAATCTATCCGGTGTAATTAAAGGATTAATGAATATGACTGATGTGTCTGTTATTAACGCTGTACCCGCGACCCCTGCAAAGAAAAAATTCAGCAAAGTCGCGTTACTCAAAGCGCTGAAGTTTGCCCTGCCTGTCGCAGCCCTTGCTGCGTTTTTCCCTGATACGGTTCTTGCCTCGACTGCGGGTAAAGATCTGATGTCCAGCGGCGATGCAACCGTTAAAGGAACATTTGGTAAAGACTCCAGCGTGGTTAAGTGGGTTATTCTTGCCGAAGTTCTGGTGGGCGCCGTGATGTATATGACGACCAAGAACCTCAAGTTCCTGGCGGGCTTTGCGATCCTGTCCGTATTCGTCACGGTAGGTATGTCTGTCGCAGGATACTGATATCCAGCGACAGCCGTTCAGAGCCACTTCCGACTATTAAATTCCGGTTTAATTCTGAATGCCCTTCACGAGCATTCACGGGAGGGCTTTGCCTGTAATCCGGCTGGCAGGTATTTCCATACTGCCAGCTGTACCGGAGACGGAACATATATGGCAGATGAATCTCTCAAAAAATATCGCTTTCCCGAAACCCTGACGAATCAGAGCCGCTGGTTTGGCCTTCCTGTGGATGAGCTTATTCCGGCGATTGTCTGCCTGGGGTGGGGATTCTGGACCCAGCATTATATCCCCGGAATTATCGCTGCCGTACTGGCCTATCTCGGAATTAAAAAGCTCAAAAAAGGGCGGGGCAGTTCATGGCTACGGGACCTGGTCTACTGGTATATGCCGACCTCACTGCTGAGGGGGATTTTTCATGATGTACCCGACTCATGCTACCGCCAGTGGATTAAATAGACAGGAATAATCAGATGGAACACGGAGCACGATTAAGTACACAGCGGGTTATTGCCATCGGCTTTATTGCCATGGGGGTGGTTATTCTGGGAAGCATCACCACCAATGTTATTCAGGCCGTCAACAACTACCGCCTTCAGAATGAGCAGAAGTCTATCGTCACGCCAATGCTTTTCAACGCGCCGTTTGCCGTGTCGCAGAACCAGGCAGATGCCTCCTACCTGCAACAGATGGCCCTGTCGCTTATCGCCCTTCGCCTCAATGTTACCCCGGAAACCGTTGATGCCTCTCATGAGCAGCTGCTGTCCTATGTCAAACCCGCAGCGCAGAACGAGCTGAAAATCCGGCTTGCTGAGGATGCGAAGCGCATTAAGGACAACAACGTTAACTCGTCTTTCTATATGACCAGCGTGAAGGTTTACCCGGCAAGCAGCCGCGTGGACGTACGCGGCCAGTTGAAGACCTGGATAGGCGACTCGAAACCGTATCCCGAGCTGAAACAGTACGTTCTCAAGTTCGAGCGCGAGGACGGCATCAGCTGGCTCAGTCACTTCGGAGAAATCACCGATGAACAAAAATAGTCGCCGTGCGCTGCTGGCGTTGCTGATGCTCGCTTCCGGTCAGACGGTCGCCGCACCCGCTGCGCTTTCTGCCACGATTGTCCCGTTGACGAACGGCGGACAGGCCAGCATCGCGGTCAGCAATACCGACCCGAACCTTTTTACAGTCGCAGGTGACCGCGTGACGGCCCTGACCAGCCTCGACGGTGAGCTGACGCGTCAGGAACAGACGGCAAGCGGTGGTGTGATTGTCAGCACCCTCAACAAAAAGCCCTTCACGTTCATTCTGGAAACCGAACGCGGCCTCAACTTCTCGGTACAGGCCGTGCCACGTGCGGGCGCGGGGCGAACCATCCGGCTGGTCAGCGAGCTGTCCGGTACGGGTGAAGCGGCGCGCACCTGGGAAGAGTCTTCCCCCTACGAGGCCACGCTGGTTTCCCTGAGCCAGCATCTGCTGGGCGGGCAGCTTCCGTCCGGCTGGCAGGCTATCCCCGTTACGCATGAAGCCCTCAACGCTCCCGCCGGACTTTCTGCAGTCCCCGAGCGCGTCTGGGTGGGTAATCACCTTAAGGTGGTGCGCTATCGCGTCACCAACAATACCGGGATGGCCCGCAACATCGCGGAAAGCGACTTCTGGCAGAGCGGCATTCGCGGCGTGCTGTTTGGTGAAGCCTCGCGTCAGCTGATGGCGGGCGGCGCCCTGCAGGTCTTCATTATCAGCAGCGGAGGTGCGGCTGATGGCCAGCATTAATTCAGTGGTGAAGCGCAAGCAGTTTATCTGGCTGGGTATCGTGCTGGCGACCGTGGGCGTGGTGGTGGGCGGCGGCTGGTATCTGGCGGATGCACGCTACGAGGGCAGCAGCGATGCGGCAGCCGCCGGCGAGCCTGCGCCCGATATGACCGGCGTGGTGGACAGCACCTTTGACCAGAAGGTGCAGCAGCATGCCACGACCGAGATGCAGGCTACGGCCTCCGAGATGCAGAAGCAGTATGCCGAAATGCGCCGCGAGCTTGAGCTGCTCAGCAAGGGGCAGGCAGGCTATCAGCACCAGATTGACAAACTCAGTCAGGATAATGCGGCGCTTTCCGCTCAGGTTAGCGCGCTGGGGGCGAAACCCGTCACCGCATCGGGTGAGCCGGCCCCGCAGCCGCCAGTGCCTGCGCCGGGGCCTGAAGGTGAGCCGCAGCCGACCGGTTTCCCGCCGCAGACGGGGGCCGTCCCGCCGCCGACCGCGTTCTATCCTGGTAACGGCGTCACGCCGCCGGCGCAGGTGCAGTACCAGCCCATCCCCGTACCCAACCAGCTGCGCCGGCAGTCTTTTGCCCACAGCGACGAGAGTAAAGGTCCGTCCCTGCCGTACATCCCGTCGGGCAGCTTCGCCAAATCGATGCTGATTGAGGGGGCTGACGCCAACGCCTCCGTAACCGGTAACGAGTCCACGGTGCCGATGCAGCTGCGCATTACGGGCAGGGTGGAAATGCCCAACAGCAAAAGCTACGACCTGACCGGCTGCTTCATCGGGCTTGAAGCCTGGGGCGACGTGTCCAGCGAACGCGCCATCGTACGCACCCGCAACATCAGCTGCCTGAAGCACGGCGTCACCATCGACCAGCCCATTGCCGGGCACGTGAGCTTCCGGGGAAAAAACGGCATCAAGGGCGAGGTGGTGATGCGAAACGGCAAAATCCTCGGCTGGGCATGGGGCGCGGGATTTGTTGACGGCATCGGTCAGGGCGTGCAGACCGCGTCCCAGCCTTCGGTCGGCCTCGGCGCCACGGCATCACTCGGCGCGGGTGACGTGATGAAGATGGGGATTGGCGGAGGCGCCTCCAAAGCCGCCCAGACCCTCAGCGACTACTACATCAAACGCGCAGAGCAGTACCACCCCGTCATTCCTATTGGGGCGGGTAACGAAGTGACCGTTGTCTTTCAGGACGGTTTTCAGCTGAAAACCATTGAAGAGCTGGCGCACGAGAATGACAGAAGCAAAGCGGAGGGCGACGACCGCAGCCCGGTTCCGCCGCCGTCAGTCCCGCAGGGCGGCATGAACGGGTTCAGTACCGACCAGATGCTCAACCAGCTGGGCAGGCTTAACCAGAGCCAGTTTATGCCGAAGGCCGACTCACAATAACCCCACGTAAAGGAACCGCAAATGAACAAGACAGTGCCTGTTGCGCTCACGCTGGCCAGTCTCCTGACGCTGTCGGGATGTGCCGGTACAACGAGCGATTTTGAGTGTAACGCGACGACATCCGATACCTGCATGACCATCGAGCAGGCCAATGAGAAAGCCAAACGACTGGAGGAGGCCAGCGCGGTAAAGCCGGGTGCGACATCGCTGCCGCGCCTGGCTGAGGGTAATTTCCGGACCCGGTCCGTGCAGCCCCTGACGCTGCCGGCTGAACCGGTGCATGCCATCGCATCCAGGAATGCACCTCTGACGGGTACACCGACTCTCCCCCGCCCGCAGCCGCACTCAGCCTCACGGGCGCCGCTCTCCACGGTCACGCCGGTTACTGTGTCGCCGCCAGGGCGCGAGTCCATCGTGGACCCGAGGCCGCTTCGCGTCGGTGAAAAGACGGCCGGGCTGTGGATCGCGCCCTATATCGATACGCAGGACGTTTATCACCAGCCGACGCGGGTGTTTTTTGTTGTGAAACCCTCAGCGTGGGGAACCCCACGCGTTAACTGAAACCTGAACCGCCACCGCGTGTGGCACCCATTTTAACAATCTGTCGTTATCACGCGTGCCCTGAAACGTAAAAAGGGATGGGCGGTAGCGTGTCCGGACAGTGTGAGCAGGGAGCGTTGATGGCAGACGAACTCGATCTCCTGCAGGAGCAGGACGAATTGCTGAACCAGCTTCATATACAGGCCGCGAGGCAGCGATCCTGCCTGCAGGGCAAAAGCCGCAACCGGTGCGAATGCTGTGGCAATCGCATCCCCCTCAGGCGGCAGCAGGCCATCCCGGGCGTACGTACCTGTACGGAATGCCAGCGGGTTCTGGAAATACGAGAAAAACAGTATCTGAGGTGACCGATGGGAAGAAGAAAAACCAATGTGATGGTCGTGGGGAAAACCGGTAGCGGTAAGACAGCCATCAGCGTTGAGGTTATGCGGACCTTTTTATCAGAACGACAACTCCGCGACTGGCGTGAATTGCGCAAAGACATTCAGAACGATGGCAAAAAACCAGGAGACGAACATCATGACAACCAACAGTAACAGCGGTCCGGGTAAGACCCGCCACCTTAACGATATAGCGGCCTGCTGCGAGGCGATGGGGATGCGTGTCATCTGTGTTAATGCCGCAGAGCGCGACTTCTGGCTTTCAGCGTCTCAGCAGAGCGCTCCCGCCCTTGACGGGAAGGCTGGGATTTCTCAACACATAATGCAACGGCAGCGTGGGCACTGTCTGTTCCTGGGTAAAGCAGGCTCAGGTATGAGCGTAACAAAACAGCAGATGAGGGTTTTCCTGGCGAAGTCTGACGTCAGCCGGATTAAAGCGCTGTACAGCGGAGAGGACGGGGAGAGGCTGGCGGAGGCTATCAGACACAACTGCAGCGTCTGGTTTCCGCTGAATCCCGGAGGTAAAGGGAATGATGCTTAAGCTTCTGTCCGTCCTGCTGTATTGCCTTAGATGGCTTGCCTGGGCTTTTCACTATCTGATTATCTGGCCTGCCGCCACGCTGATGCTGCTGGTTGCCATGCTTTTGTGGATGGATAACACCACGCCCGGAGAGGCGATGGCGCAGGAAATTATGGCCGTCACGCATAACGTCAGCAGTGGCGAGTTTCGTATTGCGGTCTGCCGTGATGAACCTTTACAACCCTTTATACCGCCTGCTCCGCAGAACAAGTCCTCCGGCCTCACGCTGCATGACGCTCCCTCTGCCGTCTGCCATGACCGGGGCAGCGTCGTCACCGATGCTAAAGGATATGCCGGTCATGTTGACGGGGCGCTGAGTGCGTTTAAGTTGCTGTGGATTGTGATGGCCATTGTGTTTTCAGGGGCGGCGCTGCTTATGGGATGCCGTCCGTATTTCTGCCTGTACGGTCAGATGCGCTCAGTGCGTTTTCGCTACGGTATCCCCGCCAGCCGCCCGGCCCCTGCGACGGAAGCGGTCAAAACGGCCGACAATAAAAAGGAGGGGGATCATGAGTAATCCGCTGGACTCCGTCACCCGCACGGTCAACTCGCTGCTGACGGCCCTGAAGATGCCCGATGCGTCCTCTGAGGCGAACGATGTCCTCGGGCAGATGCGCTTCCCGCAGTTTAGCCGCGTGCTGCCGTACCGCGACTACGATGCGGAAACCGGCCTCTTCATGAACGAAAAGACGATGGGCTTTATGCTCGAGGCGCAGCCCATCAACGGCGCCAACGAAACTATCGTTTCGTCGCTGGAAAACCTGATGCGCACCAAGCTGCCCCGCGAGGTGCCGGTGGCCGTTCACCTGGTGTCCAGCCATCTGGTGGGTCAGGATATCGAGTATGGCCTGCGCGAGCTCTCATGGACGGGGGAAAAGGCTGATACGTTCAACGCCATCACCCGCGCCTACTATCTCAGGGCCGCAGAAGAAGGGTTCCCGCTGCCCGATCACCTCAACCTGCCGCTGACCCTGCGTAACTACCGGGTGTACATCTCCTGCTGCGTCCCCCGTAAGCGCGGAAGTAAGGCCAGCGTGATGGAGATGGAAAACCAGGTCAAAATCATCCGCGCCTCGCTGCAGGGGGCGCAGATAGCCACCCGCAGCGTGGATGCGGATGCCTTTATCCGCATTGCGGGCGAAATGATTAACCACAACCCGGATGCGCTGTATCCCACCGAACGGGAACTGGACCCGCTCAAGGATCTGAACTACCAGTGCGTGGACGATACCTTTGACCTGAAGGTGAAGGCCGACTACATGACGCTGGGGCTGCGCGGTAACGGTCGCAACAGCACCGCGCGCATCATGAACTTCCAGCTGACCAAAAATCCGGAGCTGGCCTTCCTCTGGAATATGGCCGACAACTACAGCAACCTTCTCAACCCGGAACTGTCCGTTTCGTGCCCGTTTATCCTGACGCTGGTCCTTAGCGTGGAAGACCAGGTAAAGGCGCAGAACGAGGCCAACCTGAAGTTCATGGATCTTGAGAAGAAGTCCAAGACCAGCTACGCCAAGTTCTTCCCGGGCGTGGCGCAGGAGGCAAAAGAGTGGGGCGATCTGCGCCAGCGCCTGTCGTCCGGGCAGTCCTCGCTGGTGAGCTATTTTCTGAACGTGACCCTCTTCTGCCGCGATGACCAGGAAACTGCGCTGAAGGTCGAGCAGGACGTACTGAACAGCTTCCGTAAAAATGGCTTCGAGCTGATTTCCCCGCGCTTTAACCATATGCGCAATTTTCTCGTGAATCTGCCGTTTATGGCGGGCGGCGGCCTCTTTAAGCAGCTGCGCGAGTCCGGCGTGCTGCAGCGCGCCGAAAGCTTTAATGTCGCCAATCTGATGCCGGTGGTGGCGGACAGCCCGCTGGCCACTTCCGGCCTGCTGGCACCGACCTACCGCAACCAGCTGGCGTTTATCGACCTGTTCAGCCGCGGCATGGGTAACACCAACTTCAATATGGCGGTGTGTGGCACCTCCGGCGCGGGGAAAACCGGGCTTATCCAGCCCCTGATACGCAGCGTTATCGACTCCGGCGGCTTCGCCGTGGTGTTCGACATGGGCGACGGCTACAAGTCCCTGTGCGAGAACATGGGCGGGGTCTACCTCGACGGCGAGACGCTGAAGTTTAATCCGTTCGCTAACGTCACCGACGATACCATCGATGAGATGGCCGAACGCCTGCGGGACCAGCTGTCCGTGATGGCCAGCCCCAACGGCAACCTGGACGAGGTGCACGAAGGTCTGCTGCTCAAGGCGGTGAAGGCCACCTGGCTTACGAAGAAAAACCAGGCGCGCATTGACGACGTGGTGGACTACCTGATGATGGCCCGCGACAGCGAGGAGTACAGCGGATCGCCAACCATCCGCAGCCGCCTCGATGAGATGGTGGTACTGCTGACCCAGTACACCCGCGACGGGGTGTACGGCAGCTACTTCAACTCCGACGAACCGTCCCTGAAGGACGAAGCCCGGATGGTGGTGCTTGAGCTCGGCGGACTGGAGGACAGGCCGTCCCTCCTGGTGGCGGTGATGTTCTCGCTCATTCTCTACATTGAGAACCGCATGTACCGCACGCCGCGCAGCCTGAAGAAGCTCAACGTGATAGACGAAGGCTGGCGCCTGCTGGACTTCAAGAACAACAAGGTCGGGGCGTTTATCGAGAAGGGCTACCGTACCGCCCGCCGCCATACAGGTTCGTACATCACCATTACGCAGAACATCGTCGATTTTGACTCGGAAACGGCCTCCAGCGCCGCCCGCGCGGCATGGGGTAACTCGTCCTACAAAATTATCCTCAAGCAGTCCGCCAAAGAGTTCGCCAAGTACAACCAGCTGTACCCGGACCAGTATTCGCAGCTGCAGCGCGACATGATTAAAGGTTTTGGCAGCGCGAAGGACAACTGGTTCAGCAGCTTTATGCTGTCGGTTGAGCACCTGACGTCCTGGCACCGCCTGTTCGTCGATCCGCTCAGCCGGGCAATGTACTCCTCGGACGGTCCGGACTTTGAGTTTCTGCAGCAGCGACGCCGGGAAGGGCTGAGTATTCACGAAGCCGTCTGGGAGCTGGCGTGGAAAAAATCCGGGCCGGAAATGGCCGCGCTGGAGCGCTGGCTTCACGAGCATGAAGGGAAGACCATCTCATGAAAAAACACGTACTCATTAACGCCGCGCTGATTGCCGGCACGCTGGCTGCGGGCGCAGGCATCAGCTGGCTGGTCTGCCAGCTTAACCGTCCTGTGGTTGTGGCCTTCAACATGAAATCCACGGTGGATGCCTTCTTTGACAGCGCCGGTCGCCGTTCACTGGACGAGGCGCAGACAAAAGCACTTTCAGACCGCTTTAACGCGTCACTGGAGGCCAGCCTCAGGGACTGGCAGGTCCGCCATCGTGCCCTCATCCTTGTCGCACCTGCCGTGGTGCAGGGGGCGCCGGATATCACGCGTGAAATCCAGACTGACGTGGCCCGCCGGATGAAGGAGGGGGGGTGATGCGCGCCCTTGCCCTGGGCCTGACGCTGCTGACCGGCAGCGTGACGGCCGCTGACCTCGGGACGTGGGGCGATCTCTGGCCGGTGGCGGAGCCGGATATGCTGACCGTTATCGAAAGCCGGCTGCAGACGCTGGCGCAGTCCGGCGAGATGGACAAAAAGATGGCGGAGTTTAAGGCGCGCGTGGTGCGCAACAGCCAGCGCCCGCCTGCCGTTGAGGGAATAACCCGCGCGGTGCGCTACGAGCGGCGCTGGTTTGACCCGAGCGTGCGGGTGGACAAGGCGCTTGCCGACGACAGGGGCAACGTGTTTGCTCAGGCGGGGCAGGTCTTTAATCCGCTTGATGTGGTGCCGTTTAACGAAACCCTGCTGTTTATCAACGGCGACGATGCGGAGCAGCTCGCGTGGGTACAGCGACAGAAGCCTGACACCCTGATCACCCGCATCATTCTGGTTCAGGGCAACATTCCGCAGACGTCGGAGAAGCTCGACAGCCGCATTTTCTTCGACCAGAACGGGGTGCTGACCGCCCGGTTCGGCATAAGCCAGGTGCCGGCGCGGGTAACGGCGGCACCCAGCGGAAAGCGCCTGCAGGTGGAAATCATTCCGCCCGATATGGCGCAGCATGATGCAGGAGGTGTCCGGTGAAAATGCTGACCGTCTCTCTGTTCGGGCTGCTTCTGTGGGGTAACAGCCACATGGCAGCGGCGGACGCCGCCTGCGAAGGGCGCTTCGTCAATCCGATCACCGATATCTGCTGGCGCTGCATGTTCCCCCTGTCGCTCGGCAGCACAAAAGTCACGGGCGGGGATTTACCGGACACGTCCAATCCCGGTAGCCCGATACAGTTTTGTCCCATGCCACCGCCGGTATTTCAGCGCGTTGGCCTGGCAATAGGGTACTGGGAGCCGATGGCCATGACCGATGTGGCACGTTCTCCGGGCTGCATGGTGAACCTCGGCGGATTCACCGTTAATCTCGGGAAAATGGGGATGGGCACCGCCAAAAAAGATGACAAACAGGTCAATGGCGCGTTCTACCACGTGCACTGGTACAAATATCCGCTGACGTACTGGCTCAATATCATCACCTCCCTCGGGTGTCTGCAGGGCGGCGATCTGGATATCGGATACCTGTCTGAAATCGACCCGACATGGGGGGACAGCGCCCTGACCTCCATTCTGAATCCGGAGGCGGTCATTTTTGCCAACCCCATCGCGCAGGGCGCATGTGCGGCCGACGCGGTGGCCAGTGCAGCAAAAACGTCGGTTGACGCGCTGTTCTGGTGTGCCGGATCGCAGGGGTCAATGTATCCCTTTAACGGCTGGGTGAGCAATGAGTCCAGCCCCCTGCAGTCTTCCGTTCTGGTCAGCGAGCGCATGGCGTTCAAGCTGCACCGTCAGGGTCAGATAATGGAGAGCGTCGGGGAGGATAAAAAGGTCTGCTTCGAGTATCCGTCACCCATTATTCCCAAAACGCGCTGGCGCTATCAGATGGTGAATATGTATCCGGACGTGGCGCAGTGCCATCCCTTCGGCCGAACGGTCATGCGCTGGGAAACGGGGCGTAACCCGCCGAACACGAAGAAAAACTACGGCTATCTTCTCTGGCGCAAGCGCAACTGCGTCTTCCTCTGAGAAAAAGGAAACTTCCATGAAAACTCTGTCCGGTCTGACGGCGGCGCTGCTGCTGTCAGCATACTGTTGCACTGCGCTGGCGTCAGGGGCTGATGAGGCGAACCGCGAGTTTATTCGTCAGCAGGAGTCTTTCAGCCAGCAGCTGAGGGGGCAGGACAACGCGCCGCTGCGCCAGATGCTGGAGCAGCAGGTGCGCCAGAACCCTCTTTCAGCAGACGACGCCCGCTTTATCGGGGAGCTGAAACAGCGCCAGCGCGAGGACCAGCAGGATAAACCCACGCACGGTGCCCTGTATTTCGTCTCCTTTGCCATCCCGCAGGCGGGGCTTAAGCGCATGCTGACCGAGGCCCGCCGCTACGATATTCCCGCCACCCTGCGGGGTATGGTCAACAACGACATGAAAACGACGGCAACCGCCGTGATGGCGCTTGTTCAGGACGGCTCAGCCAGCGGCGTCGCCATCGACCCGACCCGCTTTCGTGAGTACGGGATCACCAGCGTGCCGTCCCTGGTGGTGTACTGCGAGGCGGGCCACGACGTGATTCGCGGCAATCTTCATCTGAAGCAGGCGCTGGAAAAGGTGGTGGGGAAGGGCGAGTGCAGGGATGAGGCGCAACAGCTGCTTAATAAAGGAGATGCCCGATGAAAAGAGCAATACTGATGTCGGTGCTGGCCATTGCCACCACGATGGCAAGCGTGAATGCATTTGCCGATGCTGACGCGCAGTACAGGGCGGGGGCTGATTTTGCCCGTCAGGTACAGGGGCAGGGTGAGAGCAGCCTGAAAAACTTTAACCCCTCAGCGTCTATCCCCAACTATACCGCCTCACCCGGTGAGAAAAAGTACTATGGCGGTGTGACGGCGACCGGTGATGGTGCGCTGAAAGCGGACGGTACCACGGGCTGGACTACTAATGAGGCTACAAAAGCCGTCACCGACTCGTTTGTTAACAACCCGAAGGAGCCCATTTCGCCCGACGCGCCGTTTATTAAGGCCAGCCAGGATGTCCAGTCCCGCGCTGATACCATCATCGGCAAAACGGGGCAGACGCAGTGCGAAGCGCAGAATATCAGCCGCAGTGAGTTCACCAACTATACCTGTGAGCGCGACCTGCTGGTTGAGCAGGCCTGTACGCGCACGGCCAGCATTACCGGCCACTATGAAGATACATCTGAAACAAAACAGATTGTTATCCAGTCTCAGAATATTTCGTTTGCTTCCTCCGAAGCGGGATACACAGGAACATGGACTGCGCCGGTGACAGGGAAGGTTGTTGCTGCAACAGCCACCTATTCCTGGAATAAACGTCTGGCGTTCAGTAATCCTAACTGGTTTATGCGAGTAACCACGCCTTTCGGGTTGATTTCCATGGATAACGATACCGGTAGCCTGGCGCTGAGTAGCGGCATGCAGCTGAAGAAAGGCGCAGGGATGGTGTTTTCCATTCGTACCAGGAGAAACAATCCCACTACAGATTCAATCTGGAAGCACAGCAATATGCGCTACAGCTTCACCGTTACGCTCCAGATTGAAATTCCCGCCAAAAAATGGGTACCAGACGTGGTCTGGAACGAATCCTGCCCGTTCAGCAAGAGCGAAGGTACGCTCAAAAAGACGGAATGTATTGAGCCGGGGAGCACAAAAACGGTGGTGGTTGACGGCGTGTCATACCCGGTCACGCAGGCTTGCTGGAAGTACAAAGACACGTATATGACCCAGGCTGCTGACAATGGCACCTGCAAAACCTACATGAACAATCCGGCCTGTACGCTTGCCTCACGCACCTGCGCCTTCACGGCAGAAGACGGCAGCGGCTGCCTGCATGAATACGCGACGTACTCCTGTGAAACACGTACTTCCGGCCAGGTGATGATATGTGGCGGCGACACCTTCTGTCTCGATGGTGACTGTGAGCGGGCGCAGAACGGTAAAAACAACGATTTTGCACCTGTCGTTTCGGCACTCGCCGCGCTGGCCGCTGCGGGCAAGGACGTGGCAGCCATTAACAGCGTTAACGTACGCGCCTTTACCGGCAGCGCGAAGTTCTGCAAGAAGTTTGCGGCAGGCTTCAGCAACTGCTGTAAGGACGGCGGCTGGGGCCAGGACGTCGGGCTTGCCAGGTGCAGCAGCGAGGAGAAAGCGCTGGGCAAGGCCAAAGAGAATAAGCTCACGGTCAGTATCGGTGAGTTCTGTTCAAAAAAAGTGCTCGGCGTCTGTCTCGAGAAGAAGCGCAGCTACTGTCAGTTTGACTCAAAGCTTGCCCAGATTGTGCAGCAGCAGGGACGTAACGGTCAGCTTCACATCGGCTTTGGCAAGGCCAGCAGCCCGGACTGTCGCGGCATCACCCAGACTGAGTTGCAACAAATCAAGTTCGACAAACTCGACTTCTCAAACTTTTTCGACGATCTGCAAAAGAACAAGAAAATCCCGGATAACGACACCCTGACGAAGCGCGTCCGCGAGGAAATCGCCGCGCAACTGAAGAACAAACAGTAAGCCACTCATCACTCACTCAGGACTCTCCATCATGAAAATTAAAGGATTTACTGGACGCCTTATCATCAGCCTGATTGTCGCCTCACCGGTGCTTTACTGGCGCGGGAATATCGTTGATGAAACAACCCGCATCGATGTGTTTTTTATGGCGCTGATGGTTGTGCTTTTCGTGGCGGGAGTTCTGCTGGCGTGGCTGTTAAACCCGCTTTTCAAACGATAACCGACCTGCTTCGGGATAAGGAAGGTTCCAGTGAAAAAGAGAAAGACAGCGTTAGCGCTGCTGCTTCTTGGCAGCGTTTTTACCGCCACAGGAAAAGATGCCGGCTGGCAGTGGTACAACGAAACGCGCAGAACGCCGGAGGACGACAAATCCTCTTCAACACAGCCTCAGCAGGCCTCGCCGGACATCATGGAGAAGCTTGCCACGCTTCAGCAGGCCACGAAGCGCGCCATGTACGAGGCCATTCTGTATCCGGGCGTGGAGAACTTTACCCGCTACTTCCGCCTGCAGAACTACTGGACGCAGCAGGCCGGGCTGTTCTCGATGAGCGCCAAAAAAGCCATGCTCGAGCACCCCGAACTGGACTACAACCTGCAGCACAGCCACTACAACGGTACCGTGCGCAACCAGCTGGCGGCGGACTTTGCCGACCAGCGCCGCGCCATTGAAACGCTGGCTCAGCACTATGGCGTGATGTTCTTCTACCGCGGACAGGACCCGATCGACGGCCAGCTGGTTCAGGTCATTAAAAACTTCCGCGAAACGTATCACCTCAGCGTCATTCCGGTTTCCGTGGACGGTATCGTGAATCCACTCCTGCCGGATACCCGAATGGACGGTGGACAGGCCAGCCGGCTGGGTATTCGTTACTTCCCGGCGCTGATGCTGGCCGACCCTAAAAGCGGGGCGGTCAAACCCGTCTCGTATGGCTTTATCAGCCAGGATGACCTGGCGAAGCAGTTCCTCAACGTTTCCACAGATTTTGCCCCCAACTTTTAATACAGGAAGAGTTCGCATGCGCAAATTCCGTTTTCGCCTGCCTGAGTTCGACGTGCCCGGATTATGGGTGCTGAGCCTCGGGATATGGTTTCACATTGTTTCCCGCCTGGTCCGGCGCGAGCCGGAGATGGCCATTATTCTGGCGCAGATAATCGGCGTATCGATGGCGCTCTGGGGGGGCTACCGCATCATCAACCGCTGGATTGATGCCGCCCGTGAGGCCGAAAAGGCCCGTGATGCCGGAGGATGCCGACATGAACCTTAGACATACCGTGTTTACCGTGGCGCTCATGTCCCTCTGCCTGGCCACACAGGCTTCCACAATGGACGAGATCAAATCGTTATGGCATCCACAGGGGGCGCGAACGTCGGGATCTCTGCCAACATCCCCGGAAGACCCTGAAGTTAAGCCACTTCCGGCGAAGCCGCCGGTCTGGTACCGCCTCAGCAACGGCCGCCAGATCAATCTGGCCGACTGGAAGGTCGTGCTGTTTATGCAGGGACACTGCCCGTACTGCCACCAGTTTGATCCGGTCCTGAAGTCGCTGTCGGCACGGGTGGGGTTTGGGGTGATGGCCTACACCATCGACGGTCAGGGGGATGCGTCCTTTCCCGATGCGTTGCCCGCGCCGCCGGAGGTGATGAAAACCTTTTTCCCTAACCTGCCCGTGGCCACGCCAACCACCTTTCTCGTCAACGTAAACACCCTTGAAGCCCTGCCCCTGCTGCAGGGCGCGACCGACGAACAGGGCTTTATGGCCCGCATGGATACGGTCCTTCAGATGCGTGGAGTGGGTAACAATGGCTGATCAGAACAATGCAGAGGAACACGACATGATGACCTCCGGAATGCTTCAGAGAGCTACGACGCCAGAGTTAATCGCGCTCAGGGCACGGAAAGAGGACGCACGGTTCGGCGTTTATGCTGAGTGGGCGGGCATTTTGCTCATTGCCGGCGTGCTGTCGCGCGTCTTTATGACATACGTTTTCAATGCCTGCGTCGGCGACTGGCTCAGGGACGGTCACCTGCAGCTGAAAGATTTGTGGAACGTGTTGATGTACGCCATTCCACTGATATTTATCGCGCTGAGCGGCGGGCTTGCCGTTGCAGGTGGCGTTTATGCAATCCTGAACTCGCTTTATACGAAAGGGCAAATGTTCATACTAAAACGAAAAATGGGAAAACTCGCCCTGCAGGCGAGTCGGGAGGGTGCCGATGTTCGTCCGTAAACCTCTCTCCATACTGTGTGGCCTCCTTCTTGCGTGTTCAGCGAGCGTGAGTGCCGACGTGAACAGTGACATGAACACCTTCTTTAATAAGCTGGGCTTTGCGTCCAACACCAGCCAGCCACAGGTCTGGCAGGGCCAGGCCGCGGGCTACGCCACGGGCGGCTCACTCTACGCGCGCACGCAGGTGAAAACCGTCCAGCTTATCTCCATGACGCTGCCCGACATCAACGCCGGCTGCGGCGGCATCGATGCCTATCTGGGCTCCTTCAGCTTTATTAACAGCGATCAGTTGCAGCGTTTCGCCAAGCAGATTATGTCCAATGCGGCCGGATACTTCTTCGATCTGGCGCTGCAGACCACGGTACCGGAAATCAAGACCGCTAAAGACTTCCTGCAGAAGATGGCCAGCGACATTAACAGCATGAACCTCAGCTCCTGCCAGGCGGCGCAGGGGATTGTCGGCGGTCTGTTTCCGCGCACTCAGGTCTCCCAGCAGAAGGTCTGCCAGGACATTGCCGGTGAGAGCAACATGTTTGCCGACTGGGCGGCATCCCGCCAGGGCTGCACGGTGGGGGGAAGCATGGATAAGGTCCGTGATAAGGCCAGTGATAAGGATAAAGAGCGCATAACGAAGAATATCAATGTCATCTGGAATGCGCTCGGAAAGAACCGCATGTTTGACGGGAATAAAGAGCTTAAGGAGTTCATCATGACCCTGACCGGAACAATGGTCTTTGATGAGAAGGGTAATATAACCCCGCTTCCGGCAAGAACGACCGATCGCGACCTTATTCGGGCCATGATGGAGGGGGGGACTGCACGGGTGTATCACTGTAATGACAGCGATAAATGTCTGAAGGTGGTTGCCGATGCTAATGTCACGATCAGCCAGAAAAATGCACTGAAAAATCAGATAAAAGACATCCTTTCCAGCATTCAGAATAAAGCCGTTGCCGATCTAAAGTTAACCGAGAAAGAGAAGGGATTTATCACAAGTACTACCATCCCGGTCTTCAAGTACCTGGTTGATCCACAGATGCTGGGGGTTTCTAACAGCCTCGTTTATCAGCTAACCGATTACATCGGCTACGACATTCTTCTCCAGTACATCCAGGAGCTGGTCCAGCAGGCCCGTGCAATGGTGGCAACGGGAAACTATGACCAGGCGGTTATCGACAGCATCAATAATAACCTCAACGAAGCCACGCGGCAGATAGCCTCCTTCCAGGCACAGGTGCAGGTACAGCAGGATGCGCTTTTGGTTGTTGACCGCCAGATGAGCTACATGCGCCAGCAGGTCTCGGCACGCATGCTGCAGCGCTACCAGAACAACTATCACTTCGGGGGGGCGCGCTGATGCAGGAAATCTATGTCATCGCGGGCGGCGACTGGCTGACGCAGACGCTGAATGCCATCGTCACGTTCATGTCGACGGAGAACTGGGTTGTTATTCGGCGTATTGCGACGGCTTTCTCTGTGCTGGTTGTAGCCATTTCGTGGATACGACGGCACAACATCATGGATATGCTGGGCTGGGCAGGCGTCATTGTGCTGATGTCGCTGCTGGTCAGTGTTCGCACCTCCGTACAAATAATCGATATCAGTAATCAGACAAAGGTCTATAAAGTCGATAACGTGCCCGTCGGGCTGGCACTGCCTGCATCGCTGACCACCAAAATCGGATATGCCCTTGTTCAGGGGTATGAAATGGTCTTTTCACAGCCCGACAGCATCACCTACAGCAAAACCGGCATGATATTTGGGGCGAATCTGGTTTCACGCAGTACGGACTTTTTATCACAGAACCCAGAGATAACTACGATATTCACGGACTATGTGCAGAACTGCGTGATGGGCGATATTTTCCTGAACGGAAAATATACCATGGAAGATCTAATGAACAGTGCAGACCCGTATACGCTGATTTTCTCAAAGCCGAGTCCGCTGAGGGGGGTATTCAACAACAATAATCAGTTTTTAACCTGTGAAGAAGCCGCTGCGGTAATTAAGCCAAAGCTTGCCCTGGATACTCAGACCGGAGGAAAAACATGGAGTTACTACGTGCGTCAGCTTTTTGGCGGACGTCCGAATCCTGACATTTTGTTCAGCCAGATGATCGGGGACAGCTATAACTATTTCTATGGTGCTGGTCAGAGCGCCGCGTCGATTGTCCGTCAGAATGTGACGATGAACGCTTTGCGAAATGGCATCATGAGCTATGCAGCCCGCAACGGTGACACCTCAAGCCTGCTGAATATCGCCACTACGTCATCGATGGAGAAGCAGCGGCTGGCGCATGCGACGGTCGGTCAGGTGGCATTACGCTCACTACCTATGTCTCAGACGTTGATTGTCGGTCTGACCATCGGAATATTCCCCCTGATGGTGCTGGGCGGGATGTTTAACGCCGTCACCCTTAATGTGCTGAAGGGGTACGTGCTGGCTATCATGTGGGTGCAGAGCTGGCCACTGCTTTACGCCATCCTCAACAGCTGCATGACCTTCTATGCGAAGGCCAACGGTTCACCAGTGGTTCTCTCGGAGTTGTCACAGGTGCAGATAAAATACTCAGACCTCGCTACCACGGCAGGCTATCTGTCGATGCTTATCCCGCCACTGGCATGGGGAATGCTGAAGGGACTGGGGGCGGGGTTCTCAAATCTCTACAGCCATCTGGCCTCTTCCGCTATCAGCCCTGCAGCCACTGCTGCCTCTGGTGCTGTTGATGGTAACTACTCTTACGCTAACATGCAGACAGAAAATGTGAGTGGTTTTAACTGGAATACCAATAGCTCAACAGTATTTGGACAAATGAGCCAACAGTTGGCTAACGGAGCCAGTTCGACGCAAATGCGTGATGGTAGTGTAGTGACAGATTCCAGTGGTGCTACGTCACGTATTCCTATGAGTATCAACATGACTCGTCAGATTGCAACCGCACAGCAGGCAATGGCCCGCGAGGCACAAACCCAGTCAGAGAGTGCATTGCATGGATATAACAGTAGTTTGAGTAGCGCATGGAATACGCTTAGTCAGTTTGGCTCAAACCGTGGTAGCAGTAATTCAATGACCAGTGGCGCAGACAGCACTATGAGTGCTCAGGATTCTATGATGGCCAGCAGGATGCGCAGCGCAGTAGAAAGCTATGCGAAAGGGCATAATATTAGTAATGAACAGGCCACTCAAGAGTTAGCGTCAAGGAGCACCAGAGCGTCACTCGGATTGTATGGTGATGCACATGCTAAAGGAAGTATGGGGCTGAATGTGCTGGGTACCGGAGGAGGGGTAGGGTTTCAGGCAGGAGTTAAGGCGGGAGTTGATTTTTCCGATGACGATATGCACCAAGCAACAAATAGCTCTCGAGCTAGCCATGATGCTCGACATGATATGGATGCTAAAGCAACCCAGGACTTTAAGGAGGCGAGTGATTACTTTACTAGCCGTAAAGTCAGTGAATCTGGGAGCCATACGGACAATAATGCGGCTTCCCGAGCAGATCAACTTTCGGCATCGTTGAACTCAGCAAAACAGAGCTATGATCAGTACACCACAAGTCAGGCTCGTAGCCATGAATATGCTGAAATGGCGTCTCGTACAGAAAGTATGAGTGGTCAAATGAGCGAGGATCTAAATCAGCAGTTTGCCCAGTATGTCCGTAAACATGCACCTCAAGATGCAGATACATTGCTTACTAATACCAGCTCAGCAGAAATCGCAGGAAAACGTCGGGAACTGGCTTGGGGATTTGTTCAGGAGCAGGTACAACCGAGCGTTGATGCATCATATTCAGCAGCTAAAGGAAATGTTGGCCATGGTATGGGGGCCATTTCTGGTGGCGGTGGAAATAGCGATGTTAGTGCCGATCACCAGTCTCATCAGGCTACTATCGAACAACGTACACAGGACAGCGGAATTCAGAATAATGTAAAAGACCAAGTTGATAATATGCTCACAACATCGAGAGAGAATATAGCCGATACTAAAGGAGGAATACGCGATGAAGAAGGCAGCATAAATAAACAGTATTCTGATCTGCAAAAACATCATAATTCAGAGCAATCTTCGCAAATGAATACGTATAATAAAGAAAAGGAGTCTCAAGAACGAGTGCCGGGGGCTGACAGTCCTGAAGAACTGATGAAGAAGGCAAAAAAATATCAAGATAAACATAAGCAGTAACAGGATGCCAGAGAGGGTGCGATGAGAAATCTGCTTCAGATATTCATGGTAGTGTTGTTTCAGTCTATTGCTTGTTATCTGGCTGGATGGTTAGTTACGGAGGTGGTATTCATTGGTGCAACTGTGCTCTTATGGCAAGGATTGTTCATCTATTTGTTTTATAAAATATCTAAGAATAAAGGCAGTGTTGAACCCTACACATACAACAGGGTAGTTTGGTATTTGATAATGCCTATATGTTCACTGGCTCCTCCTCTTGTTACTTTTTTTGTATTCATTGTGGGTACATTGATGGATTTATATAAGGTTAGCGGGTGTATAAGCATCAAAGAGTGGCTTGAAAAAAACAAGGTAGATGGCGCCCACTCTATAAATAATGACTTTGAATCCGTGGACTTTGATAATGTTAATTATAATCCGGAAAGTAATTATCCAATGGGTTGGAAGCGTTAGATTGAGTTGTAGGATTTCATAGTCAGTTTCATGGTTGTGTATGGATATAATATTTAGTTTTATGGAGATAAACAATGCGAGTGTTCTATGGGATGTTGGGAGTTTTTGTTTTCCTGTCGTGTACCTTGAGTGTAAGGGCTAGCGACGACTACTACACTAACTTAAAAAAAGATGCGAATTCTGGAAACGCATTAGCTCAATATAAGCTAGGTGCAATGTATTTGGTCGTATCTGGTGATTATAAAAAAGCTTTTTATTGGACTAATAAGTCGGCGATTCAGGGTAATTCAGATGCCCAAAATAACCTAGGTCTGCTCTATTATTATGGGCAAGGTGTTGATAAAAATATAAAAAAAAGCAGGCTATTGGTGGGGGAAGGCAGCAGATGCAGGGAATGCATCTGCTCAGAATGACTTGGCAATGCTTTATAAAAATGGATTATTGAAAGATGCCCGTTGTGATAAAATAATGGATTTGCTTAACTCCTCAGCTCAAAAAGATTTTGAGTTGGCATATTTGAATATTGGAAACCTGTATTCTACAGGTGAGTGTGTTAATAGGGATATGCACGAGGCGGTGATCTGGTGGGAGAAAGCATCCATTAAAAATAACGGACAGGCTGAGTTTAATTTGGCAGGGGCTTATATGAGAGGTGATGGTGTATTTCCAGGTTCTGGAATGGCAGATATCTATTTGAAAAAATCATGCTCACATGGATATGCAGGAGCGTGTGATTTACTTAAAAAATAACATTCATTATTAATAATCTCTCCGCCTTTAGTTAAATGATGTCATCCTAGTGTTTTGTAACGGATGACATTAAATCAATTGCTTTCTGAAATCATGGTCGCTATACATATAGACCAACCTCTATGAGGCTAATATGAGTTTTAATGCTAAGGATATGACCCAGGGCGGTCAGATCGCGAGCATGCGTATCCGTATGTTCAGTCAAATTGCCAATATCATCGTGTACTGTCTCGTCATTCTCTTCGGCATCATTGTCGCGATTACGCTGTCGGTTAAACTGACCTGGCAGACGTTCGTGAACGGCATGGTTTATTACTGGTGTCAGACGCTGGCCCCCATGCGCGATATTTTTAAATCCCAGCCTGTCTATACCATCCGTTATTACGGCCATGAGCTGAAGTACAACGCGCAGCAAATACTGCAGGACAAATATATCCAGTGGTGCGCCGACCAGGTCTGGACGGCCTTTATTCTTGCTGCCATCATCGCGGCCGTGGTGTGCGTTATTACCTTCTTTGTCACCACCTGGATTCTGGGCCATCAGGGTAAGCAGCAGAGTGAGGACGAGATAACGGGAGGGCGCCAGCTGACTGACGACCCGAAAGCGGTGGCGAAAATGCTCAGGCGCGACGGTCTCGCATCCGACATCAAAATCGGTGAGCTGCCGCTTATTAAGGACTCGGAGATCCAGAACTTCTGTCTGCACGGTACCGTCGGGGCCGGTAAATCAGAAGTTATCCGCCGTCTGATGAACTACGCCCGCCAGCGTGGCGATATGGTCATCGTGTATGACCGCTCCTGTGAGTTCGTCAAAAGCTACTATGATCCGGCCACAGATAAAATCCTTAACCCGCTGGATGCGCGCTGCGCTGCATGGGACCTGTGGCGGGAGTGCCTGACGCAGCCTGACTTCGACAACGTTTCCAACACGCTTATTCCTATGGGCACGAAGGAAGACCCCTTCTGGCAGGGGTCGGGACGTACCATCTTTGCCGAAGCCGCATATCTGATGCGCAACGACAAGGACCGCAGCTACAGCAAGCTGGTCGACACGCTGCTTTCCATCAAGATTGAGAAGCTGCGCTCGTACCTGAAAAACTCCCCGGCGGCGAACCTGGTGGAAGAGAAAATCGAGAAAACGGCCATCTCCATCCGCGCCGTGCTGACCAACTACGTCAAGGCTATCCGCTACCTGCAGGGCATCGAAAATAACGGCGAGTCATTCACCATACGCGACTGGATGCGCGGCGTTCGTGAGGATGGTAAAAACGGCTGGCTGTTTATCTCCTCCAATGCTGACACCCACGCTTCCCTCAAGCCGGTTATCTCCATGTGGTTGTCCATCGCCATTCGCGGGCTGCTGGCGATGGGGGAAAACCGTAACCGCCGCGTGTGGATCTTCGCCGACGAGCTGCCTACCCTGCACAAGCTGCCGGACCTGGTTGAGATCCTGCCGGAGGCGCGTAAGTTTGGCGGCTGCTACGTCATTGGCATTCAGTCCTACGCCCAGCTGGAAGATATTTACGGGCAGAAGCCGGCGGAAACGCTGTTCGACGTGCTGAACACCCGTGCCTTCTTCCGCTCGCCGTCGCGCAATATCGCCGAGTTCGCCGCTGGCGAAATCGGTGAAAAAGAAATCCTCAAGGCGTCCGAGCAGTATTCCTACGGTGTGGACCCGGTACGCGACGGTACCTCGGTCGGCAAGGACATGGAGCGCGTCACCCTGGTGAGTTACTCCGACGTCCAGACGTTGCCGGATCTCTCCTGCTACGTCACGCTTCCCGGACCTTATCCTGCCGTGAAAATGGCGCTGAAGTATCAGCAGCGTCCAAAGGTGGCACCGGAATTCATTCCGCGCACCATCGACGGGAAAGCGGAGGAACGCCTGAATGCCGCGCTGGCTGCACGTGAACATGAATCCCGCAGCATCGCCATGCTCTTTGAACCGGATGCCGATGTTGTCGCGCCAGAGGGCGGTGCGGAGAATGCTGGTCAGCCACAGCAGCCACAGCAGCCACAGCAGCCACAGCAACTGACGCCCGCGCCCCGCGCTGCAGACGCGGCATCCGTAGCAGGTGCGGCAGGCGCCGGCGGTGTGGAGCCTGAGCTGAAGACAAAGGCGGAAGAGGCAGAGCAGCTGCCGCCCGGCATCAGTGAAAGCGGTGAAGTAGTGGATATGGCGGCATGGGAGGCGTGGCAGGCGGAGCAGGACGAACTGTCTCCTCAGGAGAGGCAGCGTCGTGAAGAAGTGAACATCAACGTTCACCGGGCGCCTGAAAAGGATCTTGAGCCGGGAGGATACATCTGATGATGAGCATCGGATCGGTAAAATCCGCCGGCAGCGCGGGCAATTATTACACCGACAAGGACAACTACTACGTTATCGGTAGTATGGGCGAGCGCTGGGCCGGAAAAGGGGCTGAAGCGCTGGGGCTCAGCGGCGGGGTGGACCAGAAGGTCTTTACGAAGGTTCTGGAGGGACGCCTGCCGGACGGCAGCGACCTCAGCCGGACTCAGGACGGGGCGAACAAACACCGTCCGGGCTACGACTTCACCTTCTCTGCGCCCAAAAGTGTCTCCGTGATGGCCATGCTGGGAGACGACAAGCGTCTTATTGAGGCACACAACCGCGCGGTGGAGACCGCCATTAAGCAGATAGAGGCAATGGCCTCCACGCGGGTTATGACGGAGGGCAGGAGCGAGACGCAGCTGACCGGCAACCTGGTGATGGCGCTGTTTAACCACGATACCAGCCGCGACCAGGAGCCGCAGCTGCACACCCACGCGGTGGTGGCCAATGCCACTCAGCATGGCGATGAGTGGCGAACGCTCAGCAGCGACAAAGTGGGTAAAACCGGGTTTATTGAGAATATCTACGCCAACCAGATTGCCTTTGGCCGCCTGTATCGTGCCGCGCTGAAGGATGACGTCGCGGCGATGGGCTATGAGACTGAGACGGTCGGCAAACACGGCATGTGGGAGCTGAAGGGCGTACCGACGGAGCCGTATTCCAGCCGCAGCAGGACCATCAGCGAGGCGGTCGGGGATGACGCGTCCCTTAAGTCCCGCGACGTGGCGGCGCTCGATACCCGCCAGTCGAAGCAGAAGGTTGACCCCGAACAGCGCATGGCCGAGTGGATGCAGACCCTGAAAGAGACGGGGTTTGACATTAAAGCCTACCGTGAGGCGGCAGACCTGCGGGTTGTGCAGGGGAATATTCCCGCAACGACGCCTGAAGCCATTGATATTAACAGCAGCGTCGGGCAGGCCATCGCGATGCTGAGCGACCGGCGGGCGCGGTTCACGTATTCCGAACTGCTGGCCACCACCCTCGGGCAGCTGCCCGCGCGGTCGGGCATGGTGGAGATGGCGCGTGACGGCATCGATGCGGCGATAAAAAATGAGCAGCTCATCCCGCTGGATAAAGAGAAGGGGCTGTTTACCTCGAACATCCACGTGCTGGATGAGCTGTCGGTGTCGGCGATGACCCGCGATTTACAGCGGACGGGGCAGGCCGACATTTTTCCGGATAAAAGCGTGCCCCGCAGCCGGTCATACAGCGATGCCGTGAGTGTCCTGGCCCAGGACCGTCCGCCGGTGGCGATCATTTCGGGTCAGGGCGGGGCGGCCGGCCAGCGTGAGCGCGTGGCGGAGCTGACGATGATGGCGCGCGAACAGGGGCGTGACGTGCAGATTATCGCCGCCGACAGGCGTTCGCGCAGCGCCCTTATGCAGGATGAGCGCCTCAGCGGCGAGCATATCACCGACAGGCGGGGGCTGACGGAGGGCATGGCCTTTACGCCCGGCAGCACGCTGATTGTGGACCAGGGGGAGAAGCTGACCCTGAAAGAAACGCTCACGCTGCTCGACGGTGCGCTGCGCCATAACGTCCAGCTGCTGATTGCCGACAGCGGCCAGCGCACCGGGACCGGCAGCGCCCTCACCGTCATGAAGGAAGCGGGAGTGAGCACGCTCGCGTGGCAGGGCGGTGAGAAGACGCAGGTCTCGGTTATCAGCGAGCCTGACCGGCGGCAGCGGTATGACCGCCTGGCCGCTGACTTTGCCCGAAGCGTCCGCGCAGGTGAACACAGCGTGGCGCAGGTCACCGGTCCGCGCGAGCAGGCGGTGCTCGCAGGCGTAGTCCGCGAGGCGCTTAAGGCGGAAAAGGTGCTGGGCGAGCGGGAGGTCAGTATCACCACGCTGGAGCCGGTCTGGCTCGACAGCCGCCATCAGCAGGTGCGCGACCACTACCGGGAGGGGATGGTCATGGAGCGCTGGAATGCCGAAGAGCGCAGCCGGGAACGCTTTGTCATTGACCGCGTGACGGGCCGCAACAACAGCCTGACGCTGCGCAACGCCCAGGGTGAGACGCGGGTGACCCGCCTGTCTGAACTCAACAGCAGCTGGTCGCTGTACCGCACCGGCACGCTGCAGGTGGCCGAAGGCGACCGTCTGGCAGTGCTGGGTCAGGCGCAGGGGACGCGGCTCAGGGGAGGCGATACGGTGACCGTTAAGGCGCTCGGGGAGGCGGGGCTCGTCGTCAGCCTGCCGGGGCGTAAGGCGGACGTGGTCCTGCCCGCCGGCGACAGCCCGTTTACCGCCGCGAAGGTGGTTCAAGGCTGGGTGGAGTCGCCGGGCCGCTCGGTGAGCGACAGCGCCACGGTTTTTGCCTCGCTGTCGCAGCGCGAGCTGGATAACACCACGCTGAACAAACTGGCGCTCAGCGGCCGGGCGGTGCGGCTCTATTCCGCGCAGACGGCGCAGAAAACGACGGAGAAGCTGTCGCGTCAGTCTGCCTGGAGCGTCGTGTCCGAACAGATTAAGGATGCGGCGGGGCATGACAGGCTCGATGATGCCCTGGCGCACCAGAAGGCCGGTCTGCACACGCCGGAGCAGCAGGCTATCCATCTGGCCATTCCGGTGCTGGAGGGGAACGGCCTGGCGTTCACGAAGCCGCAACTGATGGCCGCCGCGAAAGAATTTGAGCAGGACAGCCTCAGCCTGCAGGCCATCGAAAAGGAAGCGGACCGTCAGGTGCGCAGCGGCGACCTGCTGTCGGTGCCGGTATCGCCGGGAAACGGCCTGCAGCTGCTGGTCTCACGCCAGTCGTACAACGCTGAAAAAAGCATTATCCGCCACGTCCTTGAGGGAAAGGAGGCCGTCACCCCGCTGATGGATAAGGTTCCGGACGCGCAGCTGGCGGGCCTGACCGACGGGCAGCGGAACGCCACGCGCATGATACTTGAATCCCCCGACCGCTTTACCCTGGTGCAGGGCTACGCCGGGGTGGGTAAAACCACCCAGTTCCGGGCAGTCATGTCGGCCATCGGCACGCTGCCGGAACGGGAGCAGCCGCGCGTTATCGGCGTGGCCCCCACCCACCGGGCGGTGAGCGAGATGCGCGATGCGGGCGTGCCTGAAACGCAGACGCTGGCGGCCTTTATTCACGACACGCAGCAGCAGCTGCGCGGCGGCGAACGAACGGACTTCAGCAACGTGCTGTTTCTCGTGGATGAAAGCTCAATGGTCGGTAACGCCGACATGGCGAAGGCGTACAGCCTGATTGCCGGGGGCGGGGGGCGCGCGGTCTCCAGCGGGGATACCGACCAGCTGCAGTCCATTGCCCCGGGCCAGCCCTTCCGCCTGCTGCAGAAGCGCAGCGCCATTGACGTGGCGGTGATGCAGGAGATCGTCCGCCAGACGCCGGAACTAAAACCTGCCGTCTACAGCCTGATTAGCCGCGATATCGGCAGCGCCCTGACGACCATTGAGAGCGTGGCGCCGGCACAGGTGCCGCGCAGGGCGGATGCCTGGCAGCCGGACAGCTCCGTCATGGAGTTCAGCCGCGAACGGGAGGAGGCCATTGCGAAAGCCGTGGCGGCCGGCGACCTGATGCCCGGCGGGCAGCCCGCGACGCTGCTGGAGGCCATCGTGAAGGACTACACGGGGCGCACGTCAGAGGCGCAGGCGCAGACCATCGTTATCACCGCCCTGAACGCCGACCGCCGCCAGGTGAACGCCATGATTCATGACGCCCGTCAGGGTGCCGGCGAGGTGGGCGAAAAAGAGGTCACGCTGCCGGTTCTCACGCCTGCCAATATCCGCGACGGGGAGCTGCGGCGCATGGCAACGTGGGAGGCATCCCGCGACAGCCTGGTTCTGCTGGACAGCACCTATTACAGCATTGAGGCGCTGGACGGGGAGGCGCACCTGGTGATGCTGAAGGATGCGCAGGGCAACACCCGCAGCCTGTCGCCCGCGCAGGCGGCGACAGAGGGCGTCACGCTCTACCGTCAGGACACCATTACCGTGTCGGAAGGCGACCGGATGCGCTTTTCGAAAAGCGACAACGAGCGGGGCTTCGTGGCCAACAGCGTCTGGTCGGTCAGTGAGATAAAAGGTGACAGCGTCACGCTGTCGGACGGGAAACAGACCCGTACGCTCACGCCGTCAGCCGAGCAGGCAGAGCAGCACATCGACCTGGCCTATGCCGTCACCGTTGAAGGCTCACAGGGTGCGAGCGAGCCCTTCTCCATCTCCCTGCAGGGTACGGACGGCGGACGTAAGCGGATGGTGAGCTTCGAGTCAGCCTACGTGGCGCTGAGCCGCATGAAGCAGCACGCGCAGGTCTATACCGACAACCGGGATAAGTGGGCGGCCGCGATGGAAAAATCGCAGGCGAAAAGTACGGCGCATGACATTCTGGAGCCGCGCGGCGACCGCGCCGTCGCGAATGCCGCCCGCCTGACGGCGACGGCAAAAGCGCTGGGTGAGGTGCCTGCCGGTCGCGCCGCGCTGCGCCAGGCCGGGCTGCAGCCCGAGGGCTCGATGGCGAAATATATCTCGCCGGGGCGTAAATACCCGCAGCCGCACGTGGCGCTCCCGGCCTTCGACCGCAACGGCAGGAAGGCGGGCGTCTGGCTGAGCGCCCTGACGTCCGGAGACGGGCAGCTTAAGGGGCTCGCTGGTGAAGGCCGGGTGATGGGCAGCGGGGACGCGGCGTTTGCGGGTCTGCAGGCCAGCCGTAACGGCGAGTCGCTGCTGGCGCGGGATATGGAAGAGGGCGTGCGGCTCGCGAGGGAGAATCCGCAGAGCGGCGTGGTGGTGCGGCTCGAAGGCGAGGCGCGACCGTGGAACCCCGGCGCCATTACCGGCGGTCGGGTCTGGGCCGACGGCCTGCCCGATGCCACCGGTACGCAGCCCGCAGAAACGGTGCCGCCGGAGGTGCTGGCACAGCAGGCCCGGGAGGCTGAGGTGCAGCGGGAGCTGGATAAGCGTGCCGAAGAGGCGGTCCGCGAGATGGCCCGCAGCGGCGACAGGCCGGCCGGAGGGGCTGACGTCGCCGTCCGGGATGTGGTGCGGGATATGGATCGGATAAAAGAAACGCCGGCATCTCCCCTCACGCTGCCGGATGCGCCGGAAGAACGCCGCCGGGATGAGGCGGTGTCTCAGGTGGTGCGCGAGAGCGTGCAGCGGGACCGCCTGCAGCAGATGGAGCGCGAAACGGTGCGAGACCTTGAGCGTGAAAAGACCCTGGGAGGCGACTGATATGCGCGCTGAAAACCATCCGCTCTTCCCCCTTGTGGTGGTGGCCGACTGCTGGCTGCAGCGTCTGCTTGTGTGGACGCCGGGCCAGACCGACCTTATCAAAACCGTGGCGCTGCTGCTGATGGTGGCCGACCACATCAGCATGCTGTGCGGACTGGATAATGACTGGCTGCGTCTTGCCGGTCGGGGAGCGTTTCCGCTCTTTGGCCTGGTCTGGGCCATGAACCTCGCCCGCCATCCGCAGATTCAGCAGCGCGCCCTGAACCGGCTCTGGATATGGGCCGGGGTGGCGCAGGGCGGCTGGATACTGGCCGGGCTGCGCCCGGACCTGGGCAATATTCTGTTTGCCTTTGCGGTCAGCGGACAGGCACTGGCGATGATGCAGCGGCACGGGCCGCGCACGTGGCCGCTCTCCCTGATGCTGGTTCTGGCCTGGCTGCCGTTTTCGGCGGGAAGCTACGGGCTGGCGGGGGTAGTGATGCTGATGCTGGCCTGCGGCGTATGTATGACGGGCCGGCGCACCACGCGCACGGGGCTGGCGCTGTGTCTGGCACTGGCGATACTCGCGCTGAATGCCGCGGACAGCCCCGCCTTTGCCATCGCGGGTCTGGTAATACCCGGCGTTACCCTGACGGTGCTGAGCCGGACCTGTTGCCGCGTGCCGAGGTTCTGGCCGCGCGAATTTTTCCCGCTGTTCTACGCGGTGCACCTTGCCGTCATCGGACTGATGGTGATGTGATATCTGCCGTGTCAGAATAGGGTCAGTCAGGGGAGTATACGTGAAACAGATTTATCCGGAGGCAGGATGACAGAGCAGGGGCGCCCCACGCTGACGCTGCGCCGCAAAGCGGAGCCAGAAGGTCAGCGTGCCGTAAGCAACAGTGAACCGGACGGTGCGGGTCCGGGCCGGGTCACGCGTAAAAAGACCGTGGTGGTGAACACGACGCCTGCCTGGAAGGTCAGGAAGCAGGCGGTGGATGAGAGCGCGAAAAAGGCGCAGGCGGACGAGAAGGCCGCCAGAAAAGCAGAGAAAGCCCGGCAGTGGGCTGAGCGACAGGCCCAGGAGAGGGAGGCCATGCGGGCGGCCAGGCGCAAACCTGCCCCGGAACCGGTGTACCGGAAGGTCATGCCGCTTGCGGACGCGCTCGCGCTCCTGAAGCGTTGCTGGCCAGCCCTGGTGACGGACGGCCAGCCGCAGCTCCTGGCGGTCAACATCCGGGAGGCAATGGTCAATGACATTCGCCGGCGCGGGCTGGAGATTTCCGTGAAGACGCTGAAACGCTGCCTTGCCGCCGTCACCCGCTCGGATGCGTATCTGGGCGCCATGACGGTGGGCGCGTGGCGTAAAAACCTTGCCGGTGAACCGGTCGCAGCGGTGAGTGCGGAGGAGGCGGCGTATGCCGTGGAGCGCAGGGCTCAGGAGCACGCTAAACGACAGCGCAGGGCGGTCAGAAGCGTCGCCACCCGTGCACGGAACGAACTGATAACAACCGAGAAGAGAAAAACACAGGATGAACATGAATAAAACCCTTTCAGTCATGCTTGCCGCAGGCCTTCTGGTCTCCGGCGTGGCGGGGGCAGCAGAGAAACCTGCCGTTGCCTTTACCCCGGAACAGGAAGCCCGCATTGGTGAAATCGCGAAAGACTACCTGCTGGCTCATCCGGAAGTGCTGGTTGAGGTCAGCCAGAAGCTGCAGGCCCAACAGCAGGAAAAGCAGCAGCAGGCGATGACGGCCGCCGTGGTTCAGAATCAGGCAGCGCTGCTGAACGATAAAGGCACACCATCATATGGTCCTGCTGATGCGAAAGTGACGGTCGTTGAATTCTTTGATTACCAGTGCATCTACTGTGCCCGCCTGGCGCCGGAACTGGAGAAGGTAATAAAAGCTAACCCGGACGTGCGCTTTGTGTTCAAGGAATTCCCGATATTTGGCCAGCGCTGGCCGGCGTCGCTCAGTGCGGCGAAAACCGGGCTTCAGATCTGGAAGCAGAAGGGGGCCGATGCTTACCTTAAGTATCACAACGCGATTTACGCTACCGCCCACAACGAGGGTAAGCTGACCGATGCTGATATCAGCGCGGCCGCAAAAGCCGTGAAGTTCGATGCGAAAACAGCCCCAGATGTTCAGGGGACCCTGGATGGCATAAACACACTTGCGCAGCAGCTGGGCTTCAGCGGTACCCCGGCCCTGGTGGTTCTCCCGTCAGCCGGCGCCAGTGCTGATAACGTGACGGTTATTCCGGGATACACCAGCGCGGAGGCCCTGCAGCAGGCCATCAGTCATGCTGCCGGTGATACCAAAAAATAATCAGGCGTCCGCCAACTGATACCGCTAAAAGAGACTGACGCCTTCGCCGTGCTCAGTTGTCCAACCCCGGAGAAGGGTAAAAGCAAGTTTTCCCCGTCTCCGGCGTTTCTGGTTAACACATCCGAACAGTATTTCTGAGGTTATTTAATGCGTAAGTTCACCTTTCGCCAGCTGGCCGTGTCCGGTCTGGTATGTCTTTCGCTGAGCTGTATTCAGCCCGCAGCAGCGGCATCCTCCGTTCAGGTCGGCTTTTCACCTGAAGGCAGCGCGTTGCAGCTGGTCCTTAAGACGATTGAGTCAGCACAGCAGGAAATTCGGCTGATGGGCTACTCATTTACGTCTCCGGAGGTGGTTAGTGCGCTTGTCAGGGCAAAACGTCGTGGTGTGGATGTGAAGATAGTGCTTGATGAAAAGGGCAACCGGAGCAAAGCCAGCCAGGCGGCGATGAACATCGTGGTGAACGCGGGAATTCCGCTGCGCACCAACGGTCGCTACGCCATCATGCATGACAAAGTCATTATTGTTGATAATCATACAGTTGAGGCTGGTAGCTTTAACTACACTCGCTCTGCTGCATCGCGGAATAGCGAGAATGTGCTGGTTATTAATGAGGTGCCGGAAGTGGCACAAACCTACCTTCAGCACTGGCAGTCGCGCTGGGACGGAGGAACGGACTGGCATTCTTCATACTAAGTCGCATCGTCATTTGATCCGCAATCTACATCTATCCTGGTGAACCATGCGCCAACATGGCTCACACCTTCGCGTAAAGTTAAGTCGCTGATTTCAGATATCTGTAGTATTCTCTGCAAACGATCCAAGTTTGATCCTTGAGGAGGCAGAGATGTCGCAGATCGAAAATGCAGTAACTTCCTCATCGAAAGAAAAGCGTTCTTACCGAAAAGGTAAGCCGATGTCGGCGAGTGAAAGACAGCTTGCCGCGATTGCGCGTAAACGTGAAACACATAAAGAAGTGAAGGTTTTTGTTAAAAATCCTCTTAAAGATTGGATGATTACGATCTGTGAAGAGGAAGGGCTCACTCAAGCTCAGTTTATTGAGACCTTACTCGAACGTGAACTTTCTGAACGCGGCGTTCTCGATGTAAAGACTTCACATTCTTGAACGTTTTCTCATTGGATGCTAGATTACTGATCGTTTTAGTGAATTCTTGGTTGGCCACGCCATAAGGTGGCAGGGAACTGGTTCTGATGAGGTGTCTACCCGGGACCAGAAAAGCAAAAACCCCGATAATCTTCACCAGGTTTGGCGACTAAGAGAAGATTAACGGGGCCTACTTAAACTGTATAGAAGCTGTTGCTCTATGCAGGGAGTATAGTTTTATGCTCAGAAAACTGCAATACCCGTTTCTGTGCCATTTACTCCTTCCGTGCAACATAAGTGCGGGAAGGTGTGACTGACGCCCAGACCCTGTTCTCCCATTACCGTCAGGTCAAAAACCCGAACCCGGCATTCACGCCGCGTGAAGGCAAAAAGACACTGCCGTTCTGTCGTAAGCTGATGGCGAAAGCCGAAGGCTTCACGTCCCGTTTTGACTTTTCCATCCATGTGGCGTTCTTACGCTCGCTGGGTAAACGTCACCGGATGCCGCCACTGTTGCGCCGCCGGGCCATCGATGCCCTGCTCCAGGGGCTGTGTTTCCACTATGACCCGCTGGCCAACCGCGTTCAGCGCTCCATCACCAATCTGGCCATCGAGTGCGGTCTCGCCACCGAGTCGAAAAGCGGTAATCTGTCCATCACCCGCGCCACGCGGGCGCTGACGTTTATGGCGGAGCTGGGGCTGATTACCTATCAGACCGAGTATGACCCGCAGATTGGCTGCAATATCCCGACCGATATCACCTTCACGCCGGCACTGTTCTCCGCGCTCGACGTCTCTGACGTGGCCGTTGTGGCCGCGAGGCGCAGCCGTGTGGAATGGGAGAATCAGCAGCGTAAGAAGCAGAACCTGAAGCCGCTGGAGATGGACGAGCTGATAGCGAAGGCCTGGCGGTTTGTGCGCGAACGGTTCCGCAGCTACCAGTCCGAACGTAAACAGCATGGCCTGAAGCGCGCCCGCGCCCGACGTGACGCGGACAGAGCCCGTAAGGACATTGTGACGCTGGTGAAACAGCAGCTGACGCGTGACTACGCCAAAGGGCGTTTCGTCGGCGACAGGGATGCTCTCCAGCGTGAGCTGGAGCGGCGCGTGAAAGAGCGCATGCTGATGTCGCGTGGTAACAACTACACGCGGCTGGCCACCGTCCCCATATAACCCTTCCTGTGTGAAAAATCCGGCTGGCGCCGGAGGGTTTCGCACGTCTGCAGTCCATCGTTGACGGTTTTCTGCACGAAATGACGGCCGTCCTTCCTGACATTCACCCCATTCCGCCATCAGAATGGCCAGAAATTGCATCAGAGTGGCCACATCTCGTCGCCAGATTCAGTTACCCACAAATAACTGCAAGGGACCTTTCCATAAGGTTACAACCGTTATGCTTACAGAGCGCCAGCCGACCTGATTTCAAAGTGCGTGGTTTCCTTTAAAAACCTGCTCTGTACTTCTTTTAAATATCTTTTATTTCATTCATATAAATATATAACCTGTTCGTCGCCTGACCTGTGGACAGGCTCCTGAAAATGCCCGCCCTTGCAGCGGACTCACGTCCGCGCCGGTTCGGCAACTGCCTAAAGTAGCTCCCATCGCTACGCGACGGGCCCCGGCACGGCACATATAGTTACAACATTCAAAATACTCACTCAAAAGCAGGAACAGTGCCTGCCTGAACCCTCACAGCCCCTCCCCACCACTGAAAAGCGAGGCCGCCCCGGGCCGAAGGCCCGGAACAACGTCGCTTTTAATGATGGATGTTGTAACTAGAATTCTGAGTGGCTGTGAGTAGTGTCGCTGTGAGTTTTTAGTACACGCCCGTAAGCGGCCCTGACGGCCCGCTAACGCGGAGATACGCCCCGACTGCGGCTACGCCTTGTCGTGACCACTCCGATGGCGCACAGATGCTTCTGCGTCGCGATTAGCGGGTTATGGCTTTGCAGGGAAGGGGGGGTTGATAGCGATCCTCTATAGATCAACCGGCTGCGCCGGGCTACGGCGCCACTAACCAGAAGAGCCACATTCAGCTCAAGCTGGCGCCTTCATGCGCCTGCGGCGCATTTCCACGAGACTGGCTAATACACCAAACGTCTATGTACTTCACTGGTAAACCAGGTTATGAATAATAATCGCTCAAATTTGATAAGGATATTGATATAAAATGAACAACCCATCAATAATCGACTCGATGGTTGACAGCATGCTGAGCATAGAGCGCAAAGACATGCTGATAGATGCATGTCGTAAACTTTTCATTGAAAAGGATTTTTCAAACATGCGACCATCCGTTCAGGAGGAATTAAAAGCCATCTTCGATGAAGATAATATTCCTGTTTCTGAATCTCCTCGATTAGCGTTAGGAATGAGTGCTCTGCTTCTGGCAAAAGAATCAAACAATGACGCACTGGAACTATTAGCAACTCAAATTATGAATATATCCGATAAAGCAACGTTGCAGAAAGCATTCGAAATGGTCAGACAACAGCTATTCGATCCTCGCTAACGGAGAGGTCTTCGTGCGCAGTACGCATATAAGAACCTAAATAAAAAGGTCTGCGACCTCAAATGGTCGTAGTATGAAAGGATGGAAAAAATATGAATAAAGAATACGTCGAATTTTTAAAAATGCTGTCTCCGTTTATTATACTTGCTATTTCAACGATATTAATACCCTGGATTAAAAGGTTTTATTCTTCATATATTTCTTTTTTCTCTTTACCTACGAGTAAGAAAATAGAAGCAATAGAATATATCAATGGTTATAAAAAAAGTAGTAACACCCTGGAAAAACTAAAGCACAAAATAATAATAAGCGATTATAAGCTGCATGAAAATACCGATTTATCAAAGTGTGTAATTAGTTTTTTCTATGAGGATATAAGTAAAAACGGATACTTCGCAAAAAGTTTATTACGCATTAAAGGGCTGTATGTCATTGAAAATGGTAGAATTCGTGTAAATGTGGGAAATGTTCTGTTCGCCCTGGCTTTTTGGTTGTTTACATTTTTCACATACTACCTGGCTTATTATTTTTCGGCGGACTGGAACAAGGGTTTGCCTAATGCTATCTTTCCTTTTTCACTTATTGTAGCAGCAGTGTTTTATACATTCCTTATAATGATTGTTTCAACTAGATTTATATCTGTTCTTAAGAACAAAAAACGGTTTAATAAATATCTTAGTAGTAGATTGTAATTAATCTTAGGTATACTTGCTTAAAAACTATTGTTGTTTAATGTAAGAGGTGGGAAGTGAACAGAAAGCAGTTTATACAGAGTCAGGGAGCAACCTGTAAGAACTGGAACTGGAGCTGGTCTTTCATCAGCCATGACCGCCAGTTCGTGATTTTTGGTGCCTGGGACTCTGAACGTGAACAGGAGCGCGCAGTTATCCTCCGCGAAGAATGGGAGTTTAGTGCCAAGAATAAGAGACTACCGGGTTACACTCAGGCTATCGAGCATCTTGGCTACCTGAACGAAGGATATGACCTGTACACCTTCAATATGATTCACTCCCCAAAGCCTGATAATCCTGACGTAGCGTCGATCAAAGGTTTCGAACATCGCATTGAAAAACGCTATCTCCGGAAGGAAGGGCGTGTCTGGTATGCCGATACTATCGGCCATGCCTATCCTGAAGAACTCAGCATGCCAGAGCAATATACTGAAGGTGCCCGAAAGGTCATTACCGTCAACGCCTATGAAAGAAGTTCTGAAGCCCGGAAAGCCTGTATCAGGCATCATGGTACCGTCTGTAAGGGCTGCGGATTCGATTTCGAAAAAACCTATGGAGACCTGGGCAAGGACTTCATCCACGTCCACCACATTAACCCCCTGAAAACTATTGGCGAGAGCTACCAAATAGACCCAGAGAACGATTTGGTTCCTCTGTGCCCTAACTGCCACGCGATGGTGCACAGATCGAATGAATCCAGACCATTGTCGGTTGATGTGCTGCGCAGCATAATTAATGAAGCTAAAAAACGGATTGGTGCTACTGAATAGTTATCGTCTACGGGTTCGTTGCCATTACATATTTGTCAGGGATGCTTAAGAATTGATAAACACGGATAAGACCGGACATCTGGCATGGTGCGCACTTGTCGCACTACAGCTGGCCCGTCAGGACGGCCTGATAAGCTCTGAATCGCAGGAAAATCTTTTCATCACGCGCTGGTTTGCTCTGGCCAAAAAGCAGCGTCGCTTCTCGCGTGACCTGGCCACCGACATCGACTGGATACTGAACCAGGGACGGTCGCTGGGTATGCGCGCCCGCTTGAAGCAAAAGCTGGACTATATCTGGCGCAGCTGCAACGGTGAACTGCTGGAGCAAAATGATATGTTCCGGCTGACCTATGCTATAGAACTGGCAACTCAGCATTACTGGACCTACCACGCCCTTAGCGACAGAGACTGGAGTGGCCGGCGCCGAATCCAGACCTCGGCATCAGCATCAGTAAACAGCATCTGTCTTCTGAAAAGCGCTCTGGACATCGCCTTCAATGAAGAAGGAAAACAAATATTACCGGTGCCAGCCCGAATAAGCGGGCAGGTTGAAGCGCTCAATGCGTTGCTGAAAAGCTGTGGCTGGATAGCCGTTCCTGAAGGAGATGCCTGCCTGCCCCACCAGTTTACGCTGATGGTCAGACAGGGATAAAGAAAACTGAAGACATGAAGTCCTGGCGCGCAGCTGCGCTGTTTTAATACATGCAGGCTAATGACTTCTCATCCTGATGACAGATAAGGAATATGTAATGGATATCGCGCTTTTTCCCGGGCAGAGTCGGCGTCAGTGGGCTGATACGATGATTAATCTGGAAGCCCGTAAGCTTGTGAATACCGCAAATACTGTCGCAGCAATGCACCTCAGTGATTCACTGACCCGTCTGAAATTCGTGGATGAGATAAGAAAGGTGGTCATGCAACAGTTTGAGGCGGCAAGGAAAGCAAAGAGTGATGAAGAATGTATTGCCTGCCTGAAAAACCTCAGGACTGAAAATGAGTTCCTGCTTGAGCAGTCGCGTATGCTGAAAACCGGTTATGCCCGGATCTACGCTGAAATACAGTATGTAACAGAGCAGAATAAAATTGTCGGATACTTCATATCCGGAATTAAGGTCGTTCTTGCCGGCGTTCAGGCTGTGTTTGGCGGTGTTATGATCGCCTCCATGACGCCAGCTGGTATGCTTGCCGGTGCCATTCTGGTCGGTGATGCTCTTAATACGGTAACAAGGGAAGCAGCCCGTCAACTCCTGAATGAAACTGCTTCAGAGGGTATCCTGGCGGATGGCGCCATGACCGTAGCGGAATTTATGGGCTTCAGCCGCGATGTCGGCCTGGGGATCTTTAATGCAACCACGCTTGCAGCCAACGTTTATGGTGTGTTTGGTCTGACCGGGAAAGCTGAGGCCTGGCGTCTTTTCCGTTATCTTCCCGGAGACTATTACCGCAAGGTGGAAACCATGTCTCCGGGCAGACTGACAATGAAGGTTCTGGGATGGGGAGTCAGTGCAAAAGTGGTACTGGAGCTACTCACCCACGATCAAAATCGTTCGCGTTAGTTTTTAATAGCTTCCAGGATTTATAACCAACCTTGATAGGCATCACCAGGAGAAACACCATCACCAGGAAAGCTGCGGCTATCGCGCTAGAGATTGTCTGTGTGGTGCTGCCTAAAATTGTACTGAGGATTATAATCACGACCATAACAGTGGTGACCCAAACGAACATTTTGAAATAACGGGAAAGATCTAACAGAACCCTGTCCAGTGAATCACCTGTTACAGTGTAACGCTTGATTCTCTCTATTTCTTTGCTGCTAAAACCTGCCGCAATAAGTTCGTCGTTCTTCACTGTCATGAACGTCTCCTTCAACCTGAAAAGAATACTCAGTGGCGGATCTGCGCCAGGTCGTCTTCACTCAGACCCGTCATTTTCATGACGGTATTGCGATCGATGCCGTTCTGCAGCATGGTACGGGCAACTTCCAGTTTGCCTTCGTTGCGGCCTTTTTCAATACCACGCTCTTCGCCTAGCTGGATGCCCTGCTCGATCCCCTGCTGGATACCCTTCTCAATACCCTTCTGCTCAAGCTGTTGTGCGATGGTCATAAGTGCGTCTCCGTGTTGCGGCACACGCTGTGCCAGTTCGCGTACAAAGGCTTCGGCGTCTGATGTTTCGCCAGCCTGTACTATATAGTGTACCAGTGATACTACCTGCGATGAAGACAGATAACCTGCCAGTAAGATGGGCGCCAGTCTGTCAATCAACTCGGCAAGATCCCGCTGGTGAATATGTTTCTGCAGTAAGGTCAGGGCGGCCATGCTGCGATGGCCAGCGATTTCATCATCCGGAATGACCGTAACGTCTACCAGCGGGAAAGAGCAGCTGTAAAGGGAGCCTGCCAGCTGCGGATCGTCAAATTCATCCAGCCACCGGGTGGAGTACGGATACGGGCTGCGCTTACCCGTATAGAACAGAACGGGTATCACCAGGGGCAACTTCTTATGGCCCGCTTCCAGATGACGCTGCATGGCAGCCACGGCATAGCGTATCAGGCGAAAAGCCATATGTTTGTCTGGCGAAGACTGGTGTTCAATGAGCACGTGAACGTAGCCATCACCGCCGGTGGTTTTCAGGCTGTAAAGGACGTCGCTGAAATACTGGCGGAGATCATCCTCGACGAACGAGCCGGATTCCAGCTTCAGCGTGCTGAGATCGCAGACTGCTCGTAACTCTGCGGGCAGGTGGATTTCCATAAAATCACGCGCAACATCTGGTTGCGTCAGGAACTGCCTGAACGTGGCATCGTGGGGTGTAGGTGTGCTGCTTTTCTTCTTCATCAGCCCTGGCTCTGAAAAATGACCCTAAGATGCTATCACAACCCGTAAAAAGCTAACATTGGCGGTGAACTGAATTGCCATTCCTTCAGGGGACTTTGCCGGTGTGGTTCGGTCCCCTTCCCTGTCATTCTGTTAACCGGACGCTAGGCGAACTTTTCCTCACCCACGCCGCCTGTTCTGATTACCTGGCCAGTGCGAGAGTCAGAAGCTGGAGAATAGAAGTCTATAATGATTATTGTAGTACATTTGTATTGCTTATGTGTGCTAAATGGATTACAAGTATTCCTGTATACTAACCCTAATCTGGAGCCGTCATGATGAGCAAGCTACAGGAAAAATCTGCGCGAATAGTTGCAATAATGAACAACAAAGGCGGTCCTGGTAAGACCAGTTCAGCGACAAATCTTGCTGTCCACTTTGCCCGAACTGGAAAGCGCACGCTGCTGATTGACTCCGACCAGCAGGCCAATACAACCGAAGTGACCGCAAATGGCAAAAAGTATTATTCCATGTACGGCCCTACAATTTGCGACCTTTATAGTAATTCCCGATTTGATATCCGTGATGTCATCATTCCTGCGATGGCCGGTGAAACGCCTATCCCTAACCTTAATCTGATCCCGTCCGACCCTACGTTTGAAAAAATTATCGAACAGACACTTACACGCAGTCACCGCGAAAAAATCCTGGGCCGACATCTTGAGAAAGTTCGCGGCGAATACGATTACATCATTATTGACTGCGCACCAGGGCTCAATATCGCAACCGGCAATGCCATTTTCATTGCCGACCATGTTCTTGTTCCTGTCGACGGCGGGAGTTTTTCGCTTAGTGGCCTGGAAATCATGCTGGACTACATGGATGAGATCTCTGAGGAAGATTACTCGCGTTTCAGCGTATTTCGTAATAACTACAACGGCGCCAATAAGAAAATTAACGCCTATATCGATACCGTGCTGACTTCACATGAGAGAATCTCACCGCGCCTGTTGAAGAGCCGGATTCGTACTGATCAGGCAATAGTGCAGTCGCAGGTGGCTTGTCTCCCACTTTATTACTATCAGAAAAGCGCAATGGCTTTAGTTGACTACGGCAAACTGGCTCGCGAGCTAGAAGAAATTATCAACAGTGAGGCAGCATAATGTCTAAAGAACTTGTTCGACCAAAAATGGAAAAACCGGAACGGGCCAGAAAAGAAAGCAGCCTGACAAATATTGCTGCTAAAAAGAAAAATACTACAGGTGAAACGCCCAAAACAATACGTATGACCCCCGCCGAAAAGGTGCTTGCACAGGAGCTGGTCGAACAGATCCAGGCGCTGACACATAAAAATATCACAGTATCGACGTTGTTGCGCGCAGGGCTCTACCTTGCACAGTCAGCCGGGCCAGAGAAGGTGCTAAAAGCAATTAAGGAAAATATCTAATGTATTACTTACGTAATACATTAGTATTAACTTTGTAATATCAGGGGTTGATCTTTATACAATCAATCTCTATTATAGTTGCAGGGTATCGCAAGTACCCTGCATCAATAGGACTACTTTAGCTTACAGATTGCGGCGGATACCAGGCATGGCAAAGCAATGCAGAATAGACCTGCAAGCCAGGCAGCTGGCCCCGCCGCAAACCCAATAGCCGACAATACTGCTGTCACTTTAGCGAATAAAGCGGCATGTATAGTTTGCTCAACCAGACCCGCAAGCACGCCCACGGAGATACTTTTTTTACTCAGGATTGAAGATCCGCACCAACTTGTAATCATACAGGCAAGTGCAATGCAAAATGCACCAGCTGACCAGGTTGCAAGCCCAGCGCCAAATCCAATAGCCTGAAGCACCCCAATAGCCCAGGTTACGAGTTCCTGATGGATAGATTGCTCTACCAGACCAACAAGCGATCCGATACAGATTTCTTGTTTATTGAGGCCAAATAACCCACGGCGTTTCTTACGGGGGCGTTCTGGATTTCCATAATGCGTGACGTCCGGACCAGAGATGATTAGAGCTTGAAAATACGTTTTTGTAGACATAGTAGTCTCCTTGGTTAGTTATTGAGTTATTTCTCCGAGTTACAGCATTCAAAGTTTTCATTTAGAAACCTTTCAGATTGTTAAAAAATGGTTGGCAGTAATAGCCACGTGATACTTCTTCATTAGTTGTCAGTTCATTTCAGTTCCTTATTCGCGAAGCGCGAAAGCTGTTTTTTGGGTATACGAATCCATCTCCGCAGTAGCGGAATAAAGAATCGCGTCATTTGCTTCGGGCACAAAAAAAGCAGGCCCGGGCGCACCGGTGCCTGCTGTCTTGGCTGAGCCAACAGAACAGGGAACCGGATAGTATTATTCGAATCTGGGTTGCCCTGGCCTCTGTCGGCCACATGACAGTATTCTCTGTCATGTTCAGAATAAGGTTATCTTACCCTAAAATAAGCATGTTTGTCAATAGTCAACATATATTTTTAGTTATTTTCTTCCTGCTTCGCCATTTTCGCTATTGCGTCAACGATTATCACGTGCTAAGCGCAATCTCCCTATAACTCTTACGATGAGAATTTCCCCTTGCAGCTGCGTTGCCTGGCACAATGGGTCAGGCCTGTTCTTCTGTTACCATTTCCGGCGAAAACCAGAGTAATGGAGTAAACCAGGTCAGCGGTGCAGATAATATTTAACTTAAGTGCATATATCGCAATATGCCGGAACCAGCACGTAATGCACCCGGCTGCGGTCTGATTTTCACCATCAGGCGAAATAAGACGGCAACAGAATCACTGTTGAGTGGGGTGTGCATCATTTTTTATTATAATGTCAGAAGGCCTGATGGAAGTCAAAATATATTTGATTGGAGGATTGACGCGTGTGCGGAAATAGTATCTAAAAGAATATCTGAAAAAGTTTCTCTTATTTAATTAATGTCTGGTACTTAGACATTCGTTACGTTGAGTTTTTTTGTTGTACTTATTACATAAAATATATGTATATAAGTATGACGAACTAATATCGTACTGAGGACTATTTTGCAGATAAGTATGTTGTCCGGTTAAACAACATTCCTTCAGGTTTCCTTAGTCAGGATAGTTCTTCAGCTTCTGAACTATCCTGACTTACAGAGTACTGCTACCGCAACCCAGTGGGCCACTGGCGCGTTATCCGTTGAGGCGGCAGCGACCGGCCCACGGGCAACCACTT
>OKJO01000019.1_pt1 | contig 84233 bp, 83 predicted proteins | sample 1611741 | NCBI WGS metagenome assembly OKJO01 (sample SAMN04436766, study PRJEB24849) | human gut metagenome | biome: human gut; feature: NICU; material: stool | host: Homo sapiens | place: USA: Saint Louis, MO | collected 2011-05-02 | reverse complement strand
AACTCGCTACTCGCGACGCAAATATTAATGCGCGTGCCACGGTAGACTGGGTTAACAGCAATTTTAATAAGAAAAACACGGCTACATTAGGTTTCTCAGGCTGGAGTCGTGATGAGTCAACGGGGCTGATTATGCAGTGGGGAAATGTTGATAATGCCAGGGGAACCTACTCGTTCCCACGGGCATTCAATGACACCTGCTTTGCCGTCTTTGCCACAAATAAGGATAGGCAGGGTGGTGCTATTGATAACGCGTATGGTTATCCCGTAAGCAAAACACAATTCTATCTGGCCAGCAAAGCGAACTCTGGCGCTGATACCGCATACGGCATTTCATGGTTTGCACTGGGGTACTGATAATGACTGGACAATATTACTACAGCTATTCGGCAAAAGGTTTTTTCTGGCTGAGTACAGATGAACTTAAGGGAAACGATATTCCCGCTGACCTGATACCCGTCAGCGAGGAAGAGCACGCCGCACTGTTCCTCGGTCAGGAGCGGGGTAAATACATTAACCATACACCTGATGGGCCAGTTCTGGTTGACCAGCCTGATTACTCGCCAGAAGAACTCATTGCGCAGGCGGAAAGCAAAAAGTCACGGCTAATGCAGACGGCTAGCGCAGAGATTGCTCCATTGCAGGATTCGGTTGACTTAGGGATTGCGACTGCTGAAGATACCACCGCACTTACCGAATGGAAGAAATACCGCGTCCTGCTTAACCGTGTGGATACCAGGAAAGCGCCGGATATTACCTGGCCTACGCCACCAGCAGCTTAATCTCATTTTGGCGGTGTGCCAGATTTGTGTCATGTATGGTAAATCGCCTTTCTCTTTCTTACATCATGCGCCATTAAGTTGCTTAATGTGAATGCGGCAATGTGTATGTAAAACAGTTAGTTAAATGTGATTCTACTAATTCGTAATGCGAAGGTCGTAGGTTCGACTCCTATTATCGGCACCATCATTTCATCCAGTATCATCCTCAATCGTCCATTTTTCCTTGTTTTTCGCGGTGTTGGCTGTTTTGTTTGTCAGCCGTTATCCACCATTTACCGTTGCAATCCAAATTTAAAACGGGTACATAAAAGGGTATCTGAGTTTGAGGCGGGTACCTATGAAACTAAACGCACGACAGGTCGAGACGGCAAAGCCTGCCGAAAAAGACTACTAGCTGCCAGACGGTAACGGGCTTATTCTGCTGGTGAAAACCAGTGGGGCAAAATACTGGCGCTATCGCTATACCTTCGCCGGTAAAGAAAAGATGCTGGCGCTCGGTGTGTACCCGGCTGTTTCGCTGGCGGCCGCTCGCGAAAAGCGAGACGAGGCCAGGCGGAACGTTGCAGCAGGTGTTGACCCGGTGAAGGTCAAAAGCCATGTTGCAGCTGCGGCAGCAAAGACGATCACGTTTAAAGAGATTGCCGCAGAATGGCACGAATTCAAGAAGCCGCGCTGGTCACCAGGTTATGCTTCTGACATTCTTGAAGCGTTCAACAAAGATATTTTCCCAGCTGTGGGTAAGCTGCCGGTTGCTGAAATCGAACCGGTCCAGATGCTAACGGCACTGCGCAAAATTGAAAACCGCGGCGCAACCGAGAAAGCAGCTAAAACGCGTCGGTGGTGCGGTGAGGTATTCAGCTATGCAGTTGCGACCGGGCGTGCGAAGTATAACCCCGTCAGCGAACTGAACAGCGCAATGGCCGGCCATAAAGGAGAGTCTTTCCCGTTCCTGACGGCGGAAGAACTGCCCGATTTTCTGGCTGTGCTCGAGAATTACAAGGGTAGCCCGCTCCCCCGGTTGGGTCTGCAGATCATGATTCTGGCAGGGCTGCGTACTTACGAACTGCGGCATTCAAAATGGGAATGGGTAGATTTCGAGAATCGGCTGTGGGAGATACCCGCCGAATTTATGAAGATGGACCGCCCGCATCTGGTACCGCTTTCCGATCAGCTTGTCGCCTTGCTGAAAGAATTACATGGCCTGACAGGTCGATACTTGAATATGTTCCCCGGCAGGAATGACCCGTCAAAGGTCATGAGCGAGAACACAATAAATAAGATGATCCACACGCTGGGGTATAAGGGAAGGGTAGTAGGGCATGGCTTCCGGCATACGTTCAGCACCATCCTGAACGATAAAGGTTTCAACTCTGACTGGGTTGAACTCCAGATCGCTCACGTGGACAAGAACAATATACGCGGAGTTTATAACCATGCCCTGTATATGGAAGGGCGTCGGGAAATGATGCAGTGGTATGCGGATTATATTGACCAGTTGCGTTTGATTTAAAGAAACTGTTTTTTCCACTCTTCAACCTCGCCGCGTACCCAGCGGGAGGTTCGGCTCCCGAGCTTCTTAGGCTTCGGAAACTCGTTATTGCTGATGCGCTCGTAAATGCTGGATTTTTTCAGCCCAACAGAGCGCTCAACCTCTTTGATGTTAATCAGGTCAGTGTCAGAAATAACCGGTGTCATGCTAAACCTCTCTTTTTCATGGCATCGAGCAGGATGTCCTGCACTGTTCGTTTCGAGTTGCGCCGTTCCATGACCATTTCGTCCATAGTGTCGGCGGCGATAATGTGGTGAATGAACACCGGGCGGTTGTGTCCGGCCTGAATCTGCCGGGTTGGCCCGATGCGTTCGATAATTTGCTGGTACTGCTCCAGATCCCACCAGTGCGAGAAAAACACCAGTATGTTGCCGCCGTCCTGCATATTCAGGCCGTGGCCTGCGCTGGCCGGGTGCGCGAACAGAACCGGTATTTTTCCGACGTTCCAGTCGCGAAGGGTCTGTGGATCCTGGTCGAGGTGGCGACCTCGGGGAAACGCTTTAAGCAGGCGCTCAAGGTCGTGTTTCCAGTGATAGGCCACCAGCACCGGTGCGCCAGCTGCTTCGGTGAGAATACTGTCCAGCGCCTGCAGCTTAGCGTCGTGCAGTTCTGACCAGCTCCCGGCGTCGTCGGTATATACCGCGCCGCTGGCAATTTGCAGGCACTTCACCGTTTTCGCCGCGGCGTTCGGCGCTTCGATGCCTTCACCGTTCAGCTCGAGGAACATTTCCTTTTCCATTTCGCGATACTGCTGGCGGGCCTTCGGCGGCATATCCACGCGGATCACGTTATGGATGGGCTCTTTGATATCGAACCAGTCGGCGGCATCAAGGGAAATAGTCACGTCGGCCAGCGCCCGCTGTATCTCGTCCTGAGAATGGGCGAACGGCTCCAGCTTCGTCCAGCTCTGCCCCGGAAACTGTATTGAGTTGAACCAGCGGGAAGTAAACGCGCCGTAGGTGCGCCCGAGGCGCTGCCCCTGATCCACAAACCACGCCTGCCCCCACAAATCCACCAGGCCGTTAGGCGCTGGCGTACCGGTGAGATTCATCCAGCGCCGGGCGTGCTTATGCGCCACCTTGCCCAGCGCCGCCGCGCGCTTACCGCCACCGCGCAGCCGGAAGGATTTCAGCCGGGTGCTTTCGTCGGGAATGACGGTAGCGAACGGCCAGCGGCCGCCAAGCTCTTCCACCAGCCAGACCAGATTGTCGTAGTTGATGGTAAACACGCTGGCGTTGCTGTTTGCCAGGGCCGCAGCGCGCGCTTTGGCATTACCGACAATCGGCTGCACCTCGATATTGCGCAGATGCCCCCATTTAACCGCTTCATCCGGCCAGGTGCTGGCCGCCACGCGCAGCGGCGCGAGAACCAGCGCGGGCTGTGTCTCCGCTCCTGCCATGAAGAGATCTTCCAGCGTGGTGAGCGTCGCCACGGTTTTACCCATACCCATGCCCGCCCAGATGTTGCAGCGCAGGATGTCGATTTCGTGGTTGATGATGAGGTCTTGATACGGGCGGGGGGTAAACATTTTAGAAGGGGAATTAACTGACACGTTTTTCCTCCCAATATAATCTGCCACCGCTTTGACCTGTATACCGCCCGGTCTGCCCCTTAGCTGTAAACTCCAGTGTGCCAGCGGTAAACAGCATCACCATAGCGCCATCGTACGGGCCGCCGATCAGGCGGAATTTACTGCGTCGTTGGACTTTTCGCACAATATCCCCTCCAGATTTTTGCTATCCAGTACCACCACGGTAAAGCCCAGCGCGCGGAGCCGTTCGTGCTCGCGCAACTGGTCGGCGCGTGGTGGTTTGCCGGGTGCCTTGCATTCAACAAAGACGAGGCGGCCACCAGGTAGCAGGACAATTCGATCCGGTACCGAGCGGCGACCGGGTGACACGAACTTAAAGGCGATCCCGCCAGCCTTTTTTACTTCGGTGACGAGGTGCTTTTCGATAAGGCTTTCACGTTCGTAGGCCATTTACTTCACCTGCTTTTCAGCCCTCAGTACCATCCGGCTACCATCATCAAGACCCCAGCTAATTTCGCCGCCTTCTGCCATTACCAGCTGCCAAACTAACTGCGCGGCTTCGTTCGTTACGTCACGCCCAGGGTCATTGCCAACACGCAAGCGACCGCCGTCAACATCGCGCATTTTTGCCAACATGATCTTTTTGGATAGCGGGGAGAACCCCAGTTGTAGTTTCGCTGTATTACGCATCATTCACCTCCCTACGCTTTTCGCGCATGTTCTGCATCAGGCAAAAATCAGACCGGCGTTCGCTCCAGTCCTGATTCAGTTCGTTACGTGATTCGCGGTTGGCTTTCGCCCAGACCTTCGCCGCCCGGCCATACTCGCCTGATTGCTCAAGGCGCAAAGCCTCCCGCGCAGTCCGGTAATAAAGCGGACTGTCCCGATATTTAAATGACATAGGGGTTACCTCAAGTAAAAAGCCCTGCAAATGCAGGGCTTTTTACTTTTTAGGAAAATGATTGATTAAGATGAAGCGTTCGCTATTTGAGCTTCATTAAATGTGAAACCGGCCTGTTTAAGGCGCTGGATTAAGCGAGGTACAGTTTCCCGAACATGATCATTAAAGTTGAGATAAAGAATACCCGCAGCATCAGAAGGCTGTTCAAGGTGTTGCTTCTGCAAGATGACCACGTTACTGCGGCCGAGTGATGATAACAACATCCCCATTTCTAGAACTACGTTTTGACGAGCCCTGGGCAGGGCTGCTTCTTGACCGTCTCTTTTGGAGTATCCCACATCATCGGGAGTGAGAAGAACAATGCCGAAACGAGTCGCTGTCTGCCCTTGACCAATTTCACGCTCAAGTTCTTCAATTATCGTAAGTCCAGTGCCCCCTGTATTCTGCAAAATAAAATGATCAGGTAACCCAAGCTTATGAAGAATGAGCTCAAGCTGCTCTTTTGCTGCATGGTCGTGACCGTGAACGATGAAAATCTTTTTGGCTGGCTCTTGAACCAGGGCTGGCTGAACTCGTTGAGCTGGCGCGTTACCCAAGTGTTCATTAATAATGGCTTCAACTTCTGGTTTTGCCGCTTGTGAGCCTTGAATCAAAATCGTTCCGGTGTGGTAAAGCGTTATGATGGCACCATTACTTAAACGATAACAATCATGACCGGCTTTGTTTTCTTCTCCGGTAACATCAAATCCGGATTCGACTAAAAATTGACGAAAAGTTTCGACAGGGTGTGGGTATTTGAGAGCCATTTCATTGAGATCCTGCATCATTATTTTCCTATAAAATAAGCAATATTTAGCAAAGCAGCAATGACAGCGATCAGCTAATCCTTACGGTAGTGGTACGCCTCGAAGCCGCCAGCATTCAGCGGGATATCTGGCGCCCATTCGGGGTTAGTGGAGAGCAGCGCGGAGAGCGCCGTATCGTTAAAATCGTCAGTGTCCGGCGCTTCAGTGATCACCTCGTCGTGTACCGTCAGCACAATGCTGTAACCGGCATCCTCGATCAGCGGCATGTTTCCGGCCAGAACGTCGCGGGCAGCCGCCTGAGTGACGTTTTCCACCAGCTTTCCGCCGTAGGTTTTGAGCCGCTGCCATTTGCGTGAGTAGGAGTTAACGCCCTGATAGGTGATATTCCCCTTCTCGATGGACGGGGACGGGTAGCACAGTGCGCGCCCGGATGGCAGCTGGATGCGCAGCCATGCGCCATCGCGGCGGACTTTCAGATAACCGCAGTACAGTGTTTTTTGCGGTGTGGCGATGGCTGTGCGGACGGTGCGCTCGAGCTCGTACCAGAAATCGCAGGTTGCCGGGTGGGCTCTGCGCCACAGCCGCTTAAGCGAGTCACACGCGATGAATACACGTTCGGACAGGCCAAAGGTCGACTTACGTTTAACCGATTCGTCGTACCAGCTTTTCGCCTCGCGGATGACATCGCGGGGAATGTTCGGTAGTGCGGCGTTTGCCAGCTCGTCGAGGTCGAGGCCGTAGACCAGAGCGAAGGTCAGGAACGCCGCAACACCACCGCCGAAGCCGAGGCCGAGCTCCATCACCTTGCCGATCTGACGCTGGTATTTATCAACATCGTCCGGCGAGATATTGAATGCACGGGCGTAGGCCAGTTTATACAGGTCCGGCCCGGTCCCCTCGTCGTACTCCCGGAATGCGTCCAGCTTCCACTGCTCGCCGGCAAGCCAGGCAAGTTTTCGCCCCTCGATATTCGACAAGTCGCTAACCACCAGCTTTTTGCCTGCTGGGGCCATGATGCAGCCGCGCAGCGCCGAGCTGGTCAGCTCCATGATGTTATCGAACAGCAGATCAGCGCATCCGGCTTTCAGCGCCTCGATGCCCTCGTCTATCTGGTCCTGCTCAAGCGAAGGGCGGGGCAGGTTCTGGGGCTGGAATAATCGCCCGGCCCAGCGCCCGGTTCGCGATGCGCCGCAGAACTGCAGCGTGCCGCGCAGACGACCGTCGCTGCTTACACCCTTCATCAGCGATTTGTATTTACTGGTGCTGGTGGTGCTGGCCTGCAGGCGGATAGCCAGCAGCTCTTTCACCGCAGACGGCAAATCAGGATCCGCCATACGGCGTTCCAGCGTGCTGCGCTGCATGTCCGGCAGCTCCACACCGTACGATTCAACAATGTGCTTAATCAGCGCATCGCGCTGCGTGGCCGCCTGCACTTCGCCGTCGGTCATTACCTGCGTGCGTTTCGCCAGGCGCTTTTGCTCCTGGTCTACCGCCTCGATCGCCGCCTGCGCGAGCTGCACATCCATGCAGACGCCGCGGTCATTGATCTGCTGGTCACGATGCCATAGCGCCAGCTCTGCACCCTTATAATTCCACTTTGGCAGGCGCTTATGCACTTCGCGCATAGCCTCGATATCAAGGCCAGCGTATGCAACAAAGCGTCGCCATTCTTCCGGGTGGGTTTTGCTGGTGGCCCGGCGCAGTTTGCTGTTCTTTGGTCGTGGCTTACAGAACAGCTGGATCAGCGCTTTACCTTCTTTGTCCTTCGCCTTGTCCTGCGGGACGCCCAGCACCTCGCAGAGCGCACCCAGCGCGCCGGGGAGGCCGTGCGCCAGCGCCTGCACCATCGTGTCGCGCCAGCGCGTTACATCAGGGGCAAGCCGCGGTATTGCATGGCGCAGCACCGTGCGGTCAAAGTGCGAATTGTGGAAATAAAGCATGGTATCGGGGTCGGCGATAGCCGTCTGAAGCCTGCCGGGGATAGGTTCGCCAGCAGTCAGATCCCAGACGCTAACCGGCTCGTCGCCGATGGCCCAGGCGAACAGCATCACCTCGACACCTTCCGCATAAGCGTGCGTGCCGTTCGTGATGGGTATTTCGCAGTAGGTTTCCAGGTCGCCCCAGAGAATGGTTTCAGACATAGATATTCCTCGCGGGTGCTTTGCGAAAAGGGACACTCTTTGCAAAACACCCGGCGCATGGCCGGGTGGGGGAAGGGTTAAACCAGATCGGAAGCGTCTGCGCCTTCGCTGATGTCGTCGAAATCGTCAGTGCTTGCCACACCGCCGCCAGCGAACGCGTCACCATCGCGCAGGAACTGGATGCCACCCAGTGATGCGTTAACGCGTTTGCCGAAGTTGTTGTCCTGCGCCCAGATGTCGATCACCGCGTTGACATAGCAACCGGCGTAAGGACGGCCATCAGCCTGTATGAGTGGAGAACGGTCGCGATCAATGACTGCCGGACGTGCTTTGTTGGCAGCGTTCAGGAAGAAATTGCCCGGGAAGCCTTCGTATTCGGCTTTTTCGTCACCGTCGTGCAGGCAGAGGTTGAGTTTTTTCTCCAGCTGGCCGTAAATGGTTTCCCACTTCTCGCCCCATTTTTCCTTCGCTACCTGTTTCAGCGCTTTGCGGATTTCTTCCAGTTGTGGATGTTTCGGATCCATCAGGAAAACAGCAGAGAAGCGCGGGTCGCCTTCGCCGTTCACGGTTTTTGCTTCGAACAGAGCAGGGAAGGCCAGGCGGACGTTGTTCAGTTTAATTTTCATGGGTATTTCCTTAATCAGATGAGGTCAGCGGCGAGCGCGTCGTCGGACACGTCGTCGAAATCGTTAACAGGGTTGATATTGAGCGCCGGGCGCGGGTCGGATTCGGGGGCGACGGTAGGTTTACCGTCAGCGCGGGTGATCAGCGCTTCGACTTTCGTCCAGCGGCGAGGGCTGGCCTTTTTGATGAGCTTCTCGGCTTTGGTCGGGCTAATCAGCTTAAGGTCGAAAACCTCCTCAGTTTTATATCGGAACTGGTCTTTCAGCAGCGCGCGGGCGGCTTCTTCATCGCTCCAGGCGCGATTACCCTGTTTACCAGTAACCAGCTTAAAGCCCGGTACCGGATGCCCTGCGTTCAGCTCACTGTTCACCCGGTCGCGCACAGCCTTTAGCCACGATTCGATAGCATCGGCCTGGCTGTAGATCTCCGCCAGTTCCTCGATAGTCAGAAGCGGTACACGCGAGCTGGCATCAGCGATAATTTCACCGACCGGTTTCGTCAGGTCTTCGAAATCGCTGGCAGCAGTTTGCATGTGCTGCATTTTCTGAGCAGTGCAGACGGCTTTTGCTTTGCAGAACCGGCACTGTTTTTCGCCGGGGGTGAAGTTTTCCAGCGGCAGGGTTTCGACGCCTTCGCAGTCGGCGATGTTGAACATCACGATCACACTGGCTGCCGCTTCCTGCGCCCGTTCTCCGAACGCCTGGAGCTCTTCCACCGTCAGAGCCCACTCTGAAACGTGGTTAAGCCGCGGCTGGTGGATGAACAGACGCACCGTCTCGAAGTCGTACAGCATGCTGAACTGCTCGAGCGCGCCCAGGGCATACAGCTGCAGCTGCTCGTTCTGCTCAGCATCGACGCGTACACCCTTACCGTATTTCAGGTCGTGGATCTGCAGTTCGTTGCCCGCGATGATTAAGCCGTCGGCGGTGCCGAATGACTCGTCTACGCCTACGATGTGGGAGAAGTCGACACGCTGCTCGACCAGCAGCTCATTGCCCTGCGACAGCGCCCAGACGGTGTCGACGTAACGGCCAACGGCTTCGACCATTTCTTCATCTACCTGCGGGCCAGGATCCGTTTTTGACGGGTGTGCCAGCGGATAGGTGCCGAGGTAAGTTCCGACATCGCAGCCAGGGTAATCTTCGGGGTGTTCAAGCCTGTTACGGAGGACAATCTCTCCCAGCGCGTGGGCTGCGGTACCCTCAAGCGCAAAAGACGTTTCTTTGTCTGGCTGAGTGGCCTCTAGTGCCAGGCTGCCGGGGCAGCGCATCCACCGATGCGCTGAAGACGGGGAAAGTCGTGCATGAACGTCTGGCATGATTAACCCTCCAGCGCTTTTTCAGCCTGAGCGATCACGTCTGCGAGGTTCTCGTCAGCAACTTCGCCGAGTTTTTTGGCACCCTGTTTTTCCAGAATCGCCACCGCTTCGGCACGGTAACCACCTTTCGCCAACTGGAGGATCAATCCTTCGGCCTTTTTACGCAGGGCTGCAAAATCAGAATGGCTGGTATCCGTTTCAGTCTTATCTTTGCTGGCAGCTTCCTGCAGCTGGAGGAACTCCACTTTGTTGATTTCAACAGTCAACCCATCCTCAAGGATTTCATGCAATGCGCCGAGGTCTTCAACGCTGCCAAAAGAATCACTTTCTGGATGTTTCCAGTAGAACGGGCCTTTACGTTCCTGTTTACCCTTGCTACTGGACTTTTTCGGCTTCACTGTGTCACGCTCACCAGGCTTCGCATCGAGCCATGTTTCAGCGTATGCGCGTCGCTCGGCGATAGTCGTCAGGTCATCCCAGTAAGAAATGATGTCGCGCGACAGTTGGAGCAGCACATCTTTATGAACTTCTTTTGCGCGTTTAACGCCCTGCAGGGCGCTGTCCAGAGCGTCGATCTGCACAACGCGCTTATCGCCTTCTGCGTCGCGATAATCAACAACGCGCTGGACCATTGTTTCGCTGAGTTCCTGCGCCTCCGGGTAGAATGCAGCCAGGGCGATAATGTCGCTGAACTCCAGATCGTCCAGCGTAACTTTGCGGATAACGGTATTTTCCGCTTTGGTTTCCGGTACCGTTTCGCGGTATTCCTGAACCTGCGCCACGGTGTCCGGGCGAAGAGCGACGCCAGAGGCCAGGGCAGTGATAAGGCGTTCAAGCAGGGCGTTATGCTGCGTCAGCAGTTGGTTGTTAAGTTCGAGACTGGTTTCTAAGCTCATACTGCGGTCCTCGCTACAAGGAGAATGAAGGTAATAGCCAGGCCGAACGCAGTAGCGAGGGCCAGACCGGTGAAGATGTCGAATTGTTTGCGGCGCCAGCGGAGCACGTCGCGCCCCGTCAGCCGGTGGAGGTGTTCAGGTTTCATCGGTGGTGCTCCTTTTTATGTTGGGGAACGCACTGCACTGAATGCGTTTTCGGACATAAAAAAAGCCCGTCATGGGAGGCGGGCAAAGACTACACACAGCAATGGATGATTCAGGGGGTTGGGGGTTAAACCTCGGCGGCCAGCTCGTCGCGAATATCACCAGCGGCCATCATCAGATCCCAGTCGTTATCTCTTAAGGCATCTTCCGCCACACGCCAGGACACGTTGTAGCGGTTCATCAGAAAGCCGATTAGCTCTTGTTTGCTCATAGGAGTGGCCTCATTCAGTGGATTAGTAAAAGGCCCGAAGCCTTTGATTAATTCACTAACCCGTATTGCCGACATCCTGTCCCGCCACGGTTCCGACGCATGGTTTAGAGTCGCGCCGTTCGACTTGTTGGGATTAAAAATACAAGCAAACCTGTAAATGCGTCAACAGGTATTCTGGTAATAAAATGCATGTTAAACCTAATTACTTGTTTTTACAGGCAATAAAAAAGAGGGCCGAAGCCCTCTCTGTTTGATAGTAAGGATGTGGTTATCTCTTTCTGCGGAATATGCGGTGCTCTACCATGGTCCCTATGATCCTGATTGGTTTTTCCCAAGAGCGACAAATGGGGTAATCGCTGTTTAAGGGCACAAGTTCGAAGTCTTCCTCGCCTTTAGCACCAATCCCTACCGGGCGGTACTTTTTGAATGTTGCTTCATGGCTACCGTTGCATGCTGCAACAAATTCACCAGGAGTAGGGTATACATCAGCGTCAATTATAACGATGTCACCCTCTTTAAATTCCGGTTCCATTGAATCTCCGCGTATACGGAGGGCAAATGAACTCTCTGATAATTCAGCTGTAGTGAGGATATATTCGAAATCACCTTCTTCATGAAGCTGTTCAGCGCTTGTGAAAGCTCCTGCTTGTACATAGCTTAGAATAGGCACTCTTCGGGCTCCGTAGTTGAAATCTGTGACAACATCGCCCCCAAGAAGTAACCACTTAGGATCGCATTCTAGAGCTGACGCTAAAGCAAGAAGGTTACGTGGTTTAAGTGTTTTTCCATTCTCTATAGCTTCAATCGACTGCTGGCTTATGCCCGCTCGTTTAGCAACTTCGACCTGAGTTAAGTTTAGTTCTGTTCTGCGCTTTTTGGCTCTGCTGGCAAGATTCATGATGACTCCTTTTCTGTCATTGATGATTACAGATACATCTGTATTTGACAAACAAGGGTGCCTGTGAGGTAATTACAAGTAAACCTGTAAATACCTGAGGGCTTACACAATGACCAGTTCTACCCTTGCTTCACGCATAAAGGAGCGCCGCAAAGCCTTAGGCATAACCCAAACTTCATTAGCTGAAAGCGTTGGCATGCGCCAGCAGTCTATTCAGTACCTTGAGTCCGGGCGTGCCACTCGTACCAGCTTCATTCTTGAATTGGCAAAAGTTCTGAAATGCGATCCTGACTGGCTATTAAACGGCGAAAATTTAGAACATCAAAAGGCGTAACCCATGCCAGATAAAAAGATTTGGGGGGCAACGCCTGACGAATGGTTCCACTTCGATCTGGTGCTGGGGCGTACTGACCAGCTGCTGCCGGTCGTGTGCAACCCGGGCGCGGCCATTTCCCCCAATAGCAAACTGAAAGCGCTTGGCAAAACGCCGAGCCTGTATAACCGCGACCGCCTGGCTACAGGGATCAAAGACTGGACCGAGTATGTCGTTACTGAGCATGACTTTGCTCGCTGGTCGAATGAATCTGATTACGGCATCTGCGTGCGTACAGGTCATGGCTGGCTGGCGCTGGACTGCGACAGCGAAGACGAAGATATCCAGGCCGATATTCGCAAAACGCTGGTGCAGCTGCTTGGCGAGCTGCCGCCGCGTCGCTGGCGCGCCAACAGCAACAAATGTCTGTACCTGCTGGCCGTTGACGGTGATTTCCGTAAGCGCATCCACCGTCTGGCGGGCGATATGGGGATTATCGAGCTGCTGGCGAACGGGCAGCAGTTCGTTGCCTGCGGTACGCACAGCAGCGGCGCGCGTATTGAATGGGACGGCGGTCTGCCGGGCGAGCCGCCGGCTATTACTGCTGACCAGCTCGAAACGCTGTGGCAGCGCCTGGCGGATCAACTGCCTGTGTCGGTCACCACCGAGGCGGGCAGCATGAAGATGCGCGACCGCTCAACCTTCACGCCCGGCGCCACGGATGATACGGCAGAATACCTCGACGCGAACGGCTGGACGCTGCTTGATGGTGCGAACGGTGAGCGATACATCCGCTGCCCGTTCGAAGACGGCCACAGCACCGGCGGCGACCCGACCAGTACGGTTTACTTCCCGGGTGGTACCGCGGGCTTTGAGCAGGGGCATTTTAAGTGCCTGCACGCCAGCTGCGCGCACCGCGACGACGGCGATTTCCTTAATGCCATCGGGATCCGCAACGACGATTTCGAAGACCTGACCAGCACCGAAGTGGCCGAGCCATTACCGCTGCCGGCGTTCGAGCGTGACAAATGGGGCCGCATCGAGGCCACCATCAGCAACGCGGCCAAAGCCGTTGTGCGTCCTGACTTCGTGGACATCGATATTCGCTTTGATCAGTTCCGCGACGAAATCATGTTCGCCCAGGCTGGCTCCGGCCAGTGGCAGGCGTTCACCGATGCGGACTATGCGCGCCTGCGCATCACGATGGAAAAGCGCGGCTTTAAACCTGTGGGGCGCGAGCTCATTCGCGACGTGGTGCTGCTGGCCGCTGACGAACAGCCTTTCGACTCGGCGACTACCTGGCTGAATGGGCTGGAGTGGGACGGCGTGCCGCGCATCGAAACTTTCTACCATACGCACTTCGGTACCGCCGACACGCCATACACCCGCGCGGTGTCCATGTACATGTGGACGGCGCTGGCGGGCAGGGTGCTGGAGCCCGGCGTTAAAGCCGATATGGTGCCGATCCTCGTCGGTCCTCAGGGCTGCGGTAAGTCCTCTGGTGTAGAGGCCTTATCACCCGACCCGGCATTCTTCACCGAGATCTCATTCGCTGAGAAAGACGACGACCTCGCACGCAAGATGCGCGGGCGACTGGTGGCTGAGATTGGCGAACTGCGTGGCCTCAACACCAAAGAGCTGGAAAGCATCAAGGCATTCGTGACGCGTACGCATGAAAACTGGATCCCTAAATACCGGGAGTTCGCCACGCAGTTCCCGCGTCGCCTGGTCTTCGTCGGTACCACCAACGAGGACGAATTCCTCGCTGACAAGACCGGTAACCGTCGCTGGCTCCCCGTGGAGGTGTCGAAAGTCGACGTGAAAGCGATAAAAACAGACCTCCTTTTGCTATGGGCTGAGGCCCGCGAGACGTTTAAGCGCCTCGGCGGCATCCAGTTCCGCGATGCTGAGCGGCTCGGCGCGAGTGTCCATGAGCAGTACACCATTAAGGACGCGTGGCTTGAAACGGTCGAGAAATGGCTCGACACGCCTGACCTGATGACTAACGACATTCCGCGAAACTGCGAATTTTTACGGGCTAGCGACGTTCTGCGCGATGCGATTGGTTTAAACCCTGAAAAGGTATCAAGACGCGAACAAATGCGAATTAGCGGAGTTTTGCAAAATTGCGGCTATAAGGCCAGCCGCGAAACCATTAATGGTAAGCAACAGCGGGTTTTTGTTAAGCAATAGACAACCTGTAGACAACCTTTAACGATAGGTTGTCTACAAAAACCTTATTGATACTTAAAGGAAAAAACAACCTAGACAACCTAGACAACCTTTTTACTAAGAACCCCATATATATATATAAGTCGATTTGGGGAAAGGTTTAGAAATGGTTGTCTAGGTTGTCACGGGTTGTCTACCTCTGAACATGTTATTTATTGCAGGTAGCGATATGCAAATACGATTTGATTCCACTACGGCGATTAACGAGTGCCAGAAGCTCAATAAAATCGCTCTCTATGCTCGCGCGTGCGCGCGTTTTGGGAGGTGACCCATGCCAGTTGTCGCGACGTTCAAAACAGACTGGTTCCGGGTGATTAACGACATCACGCGCAGCGGCATTCCCCTGCAGGAGATTGCCAGAGAGCTCGACGTGTCGAAGTCTGCTATCATCGGCTGGAAGCAGGGCGCAGCGCCGAACCACCATACAGGCGAAGCGCTGATAGACTTCTGGTGCTACGTCACACAGCGCCCACGCTCCGAACTGCCTGCGCAGGTCACATCACGGCGATTCGTTTACGCCTGGCGTTCTAAGCGCCTGGCACCATGAAAACTTGCAAAAACAGGGCGTTTAACGGTTAAAAACGCTATGCAAAAACCGCCCTGTTTTATGCACGATTTATGCAGTCCATTTTCACCACTTCCAGCCAGTAAACCGCGACAAATAACCGCTTCACGCTGAATCGTTAACGAGTGCCATTTCGCTGGTGCGCGCAACGTCCATTATGTTAAATCGGCCCTGTTTTTAACAAATCTTCCATTTGGTCGGGATCCCGACCGCGACCCCGTTTCACACTTACGGCTCAATCATCACAGGAGCCACCACAATGGGCCGACCAAAGAAACCTATCGAAGTACCTGGGCAGGAACCTGAAACGGGCGCAGAACTGATTACAGGTACCACCGGTGAAGCCACAGCACTGGGCCCACAGCGCGCAGAGCCTGAGATTATCCAGCAGCGCGTTGCCAGTCTGCTGGACGATGCCGCACTTGCTGAGCGCAATACTCTGCTGGGTACCATCAACGAGCAGGGCGCGGCCATCATCGCCCGCTTTGAAACGCTGGGTTACACCGACCTGGCTGACCAGCAGCTGACCGACAATCTCGAATTCCTTCAGCTCGTCAAAAAAGCCACCACGGCGGAGCCCGCCGCGCCGCTGGGCTACGTGACGAACGACGAGGGCAAGCCGCAGCCGGTTACGGGTAAGCCCGTTCTGACTGAGCACGGCTGGCACGTTCCGGGCTAAGAGGGGGAATCGTTATGTGTGGAGGTGGAGCGCCAAAGGTCACGCAGACCGACCCGCAGGCCGAAGCGGATGCAGCTGCCGATGCAGCAGCAAAAGCGGCAAACGCAGATGCAGCAGCGCGCAAGAAGCGCAAGAAAGGTTCGTCCCTTCTCGCCAGTGGTGCAGAGGGTGCAGCTGATTCGGGCAGCTCTCTGCTGTCCTCTGGTGCGCAGGCAGCGCAGCAGAAAAACACTCTGGGGGCGTAACCGATGGATGAACTCGCCGTTAAGCTGATTAAGCGTTCTGACACGCTGAAAGCCAACCGCCAGCAGCATGAAAGCGTCTGGCGCGAGTGCTATGACTACACCTATCCGCTGCGCGGCGCGGGATTCTCTGACGAAGTGCTCGATGCTCAGAGCGCAAAACACAAGGTGGCGAAGCTACTGGACGGCACCGCCACCGACAGCGCCCGCATGCTGGCCTCTGCGCTTATGTCCGGCATGACCCCGGCAAATGCACAATGGCTTAACCTCGACAGCGAATCGCTTCCGGACGATGCCAAAGCCTGGCTATCTGAGTGCGCAACGCTGGTCTGGGAAAATATCCATGCGGCAAACTTCGACGCTGAGGGCTACGAGGCAAATCTCGACGTGGTGTGCGCTGGCTGGTTTGTTCTGTACATCGACGAGGACCGCGAAGAGGGTGGCTACACATTCCAGCAATGGCCGCTGGCGCAGTGCTATGTCACGTCCACCCGCAAGGATGGCATCGTGGATACGATCTACCGCCGTTACCAGCTGACCGCTGAGCAGGCCATCAAGGAATTCGGCGCGGACAAGGTCAGCGAGAAGATCCGCGACGCGGCGAAGAAAAAGCCCGACGATAAATTTGATTTCCTGCACTGCATTTTCCCGCGCGAAACCTACATGGTTGATGCCCGCCTGGCGAAGAACATGCGCTTTGCGTCGTTCAACGTCGACGTGAGCAACAAGCAGATTGTGCGCGAATCCGGCTATCACGAATTCCCGTGCTGCGTGCCGCGCTGGATGAAAATCCCCGGCGGTTCCTACGGCATCGGCCCGGTGTACGACGCGCTACCGGACTGCAAAGAGCTGAACGAAACCAAGCGCATGGAGAAAGCCGCGCAGGATCTGGCTATCTCTGGTATGTGGATTGCCGAAGACGACGGCGTACTCAACCCGCGTACGGTCAAGGTCGGCCCGCGTCGCATCATCGTGGCGAACAGCGTCGACAGCATGAAACCTTTGCTGACAGGTGCAGATTTCCAGGTAGCCTTTACCGCAGAAGATCGCCTGCAAGCATCAATCCGCAAAATCATGATGGCCGACCAGCTTCAACCGCAGGACGGTCCAGCCATGACCGCCACCGAGGTGCATGTGCGCGTTGCTCTGATTCGCCAGCTGCTCGGCCCGGTGTACGGCCGGTTCCAGGCTGAATATCTCCAGTTGCTGGTGGTGCGCTGCTTTGGCATCGCTTTCCGCGCTGGCATTTTTTCCCCACCACCCGAGAGCCTCCAGAACGCCAATTTCAACGTGCGTTACATCTCACCTCTGGCACGCGCGCAGAAGCTGGAAGACGTAACGGCAATCGAACGCCTCGGCGCGAACGTGGCAAACCTGGCGGGCATCAGCCAGGACGTTGTTGACCTCATCGATACCGATGAAGCCACACGCGTTGTGGCTGAAGCTCTCGGCGTTCCGGCTAAAGTAATTCGCTCATCTGATGCTGTGGCAGATCTCCGTGATCAGCGCCAGAAAGCACAGCATCAGGCCGCTCAGCAGCAGCTCATGATGCAGGCGGGAACCGAGGCAGCAGGAGCCGCAGGGCAGACCGCTGGCGCGGCAATAGGGCAACGACTGGCAGGTAACCAATGAGAATAAAACAGGCCACGCCTCAGGACTTTAAGCGCATTTTCGAGGAAATGCCTGGCGGCTCTCAGGTGCTGGAAGAGTTAACGCGCCGCTTTGGGCGCGCTGCGTACGTCCCCGGCGGTACCGAGGGCGACCGGGAAACATGTTACAGAGCAGGGCAGCGATCCGTACTGGATTACATCCTGCGCGAAATCAACAAGGCCGATGGAGTAGAAGACGATGTGGAAGCTTAAACACTTATTCATGAACGCAGAGCCGGGTGCAGAACAGCCAGGCGGTGGTAACGGAGGTGGTGAAGATGGCGGCAATAATCCTGGTGCTGGCGAACCTTCTGGTAATTCTCTGCTCAGCACCGGCGCGGGCGAACCGGGTGCTAATGACTGGCTACCTGAGAAATTCCGCGTTATGGGCGAAGACGGAAAACTCAGTATTGAAAGCTCTGCCCGCAAACTGGCGGAAAATTATACTCACCTTGAAAAACGCATGGGGAGCGGCGACGCGCCGCCGAAAACGGCAGATGAGTATGCGCCTAAGGTAGAGGTCGAGGGATTCAACTGGGAAGAATTCAAAGCCGATCCGCGCATGCAGGGCTTCATGAAAACTGCGCACGCCAAAGGCATCACCAACGATCAGATGAGTTTCATCTTGGGTGAATACGCACAGCGCGCTCCTGAGCTGGTGGGCGGTGCCGCTGCTCTGGATGCGGAAGCCGCCACCACGCAGCTGCGCGAGGTGTGGAAGACAGACGCAGAGTTTAAGCAAAACATCGGTCTGGCTTTCCGTGCGTTCAACTCCCTGGCTGACGAGAGCGACCGAGGGCGCATCGACGAGATCGGCAATAACCCGATGGTTATCCGCATGCTGGCTAAAGTCGGCGCAGAAATGCAGGAAGACGCACCGGCGGGTGGCGATGTGAACCTCGAAGAACAGCAGACCATTCGCGACCTGATGAAATCCCCGGCGTACATGGACCCGAAACACGCCGACCACGAACGCGTATCGGCGAAGGTCAAAGCGTACTACCAGAAGCGATACGGCGATCAAACCGTAGCGTGACGTGTCACAGTACCGCATCAAAAGCCAGCACAACCCGCTGGCTTTTTCATTTGGTCGGGATTCCGACCGCACACCTCGCTAACAATCTCCCCACAACCAGCCCGGCGGGGACGCCGGATAACTGAATTTTCCCGCAGTGCGTAAGCGCCACGCGCATTGTGTTAATCGGGCCGGGCAACCGACAACCCAGTAGGCGATATTTTCTGGAGTGATTGTTATGTCATTTGATACCAATAAGAACATGATCACCGCTGCGTTTATCACGCAGTTTCATGATTCTTTCGAAATCGCCGCGCAGCAGAAGGATTCCCGCCTGCAGGCTGCGGTAAACGACCGTGGGATGATCACCGGCGAAGCATTCACCATCAACGATATGGGTACCATCGAAATGACGCAGATCACAACGCGTTTCGGTGACACCGTATGGGACCTGCCAGACGCTGGTACCCGTAATGCGTTGATGGCGGACTACGCTGTATTCGTGCCAGTTGAAAAACGTGACCTGCGTAAACTGCTGGCCGACCCACAGGGGCCATATCTGCAGCTCACCCTGGCGGCCTCCAACCGCAAAAAAGACGATGTTGTTTATCGTGCTCTGCTCGACCCTGTGATGCGTAAAACGTCCAGCGGCGGTGCGTATGCACCGGTGGCGCTGCCTGCGTCGCAAAAAATCGTTGCTGGTGACACGGGCATGACCAAAGCCAAGCTGATCGCCGCGAAAGCGATGTTCCGCCGCAACGAGTGCGACGAACAGAACGGTGAAGAGCTGTATATCACCTACAACGCCGACATGCTGACGCAGATCCTCAGCGATACCACGCTGACTTCTGCCGACTTCATGGCGGTGAAAATGCTGCAGGAAGGCGCAGTGTCTGGGAACTGGCTCGGCTTTAAGTGGCTGGCATACGAAAAACTGGATTCTGCGACCGCAGGCGATCCGGCCGTTACCACCAAAACCGCCGTCGCATGGTGTAAATCCGCTGTGCATTTCGGTACCGGCGCTGAGTACAACGTCGATATCGGACCACGCCGCGATAAAAACAACACCATTCAGATCTCTGTTGATGCGTCTTATGGTGCTGGCCGCGCCAACGAGAAAAAAGTCGTCGCCATCGATTTTGTTGTTTAAGCCGCTGGTGTGTTTGCCGGGGTATACCCCCGGCCTTTTTTCATCTGAGGTTCTGCCATGACTTCGAGTGTATCGATCTGCTCAAACGCACTTCTTGCGCTGGGTGCTCACCCGATAAATGATTTCGACGAAGACACGGATCATGCCCGTCTTTGCGCCAACCTTTACCCTACTGTCCGCAATAAATTACTCCGCGCTCACCCGTGGAACTGCGCGATAAAACGCGTTGTGCTCTCACCTGTCAGCGCTACGCCTGTCTTTGGGTACGGTTATCAGTTTTCCCTGCCCGGTGATCTAATCCGTGTTCTGTCCGTGGGAGAGCCACGGGATGATATTGATTACCGGATTGAGGGGAGCCGGCTGCTGGCTAACGTCGATGTGATTCGCCTGCGTTATATCTTCCGTAATGAGGACGAGTCCACATGGGATACCGCGCTGGTGGATGTAGCTGAAATGACGATGCAGTCCAAGCTGGCGTATGCAGTGACCGGGTCCACCAGCCTGCGCGATAGCCTGGCGCAGGAGGCTTCATTCCTGCTGAAACAGGCAAAAGCCGTCGATGGTCAGGAAGAACCTCCGGAAGACCTGGGCGGCTATCCAACTTATGAGTCGAGGTTCTGATATGCGCGCGAACCTTATAAAAACCAATTTTACAGCTGGCGAAGTTTCCCCTCGTCTGATGGGGCGTGTTGATATTGCCCGCTACGCCAACGGCGCGAAGATTATCGAAAACGCGGTGGTGGTCGTGCAGGGTGGTGTTGTCCGCAGGCCGGGGACACGCTTTGCGGCGGCTACCAAACACGGCGATAAAAAATCACGTCTTATTCCCTACGTGTTCAACCGGTCTCAGGCTTACATGCTGGAGTTCGGCGACGGCTACATGCGTATTTATCAGAACGGTAAGCAGCTGGTTAACGGCGACAATACGCCTTATGAAATCGCCAGCCCATACACCGCCGATATGTTGGCTGCCGTGAACTATGTCCAGGGTGCTGACACGATGTTCCTGGTGCATCAGTCCGTAAAACCCCATCGCCTCCAGCGCCGTGGTCAAACCGACTGGGTGCTTGAACCGGCACCGTTCATCGTTGAGCCATTCGACGAGGTGCGCGATACACCGCAGAAATGGTGTAAGCCATCCGTCAAAGAGTTCGTGGGCTCTGAAATTACGCTGACCCTGAGCGATGCGGAACCGGGAGACACCCCAAATCCACCATTCACGGGCGCGGGCTGGGTTGCTCAGGATGTGGGTTCCTACGTTCGCCTTAACGGCGGTCTGGTGCTGATTAAAAGCATCACCAGTGCTCAGATTGCCGTCGGTACCATTCGCAGCGACCTGACGGCAACGCAGGCGGCATCGCCAGGATCATGGACGCGCGAGGACACAGTCTGGACCGATGAATTTGGGTACCCCGGCGCGGTGACGCTATACCAGCAGCGCCTTGTCCTGGCGGGTTCGCCAAAATATCCGCAAACAATCTGGTGGAGCGAAACGGGCGTTTATCTGTCCTTTGAGATTGGTACCGAGGATGATGATGCGATCAGCTTCACGCTGTCTTCAGACCAGCTCAACCCAATTGTGCATCTGGCGCAAATGAATACCCTGATTGCGCTGACCTACGGCGGCGAGTTTACGATCACCTCCGGCAACGATGCGGCCATAACACCGACCAATATCTCGGTGAAAAATCCGAGCCCGTACGGCTGCAATGGGATCCGCCCGGTGCGCGTTGGTACCGAAATCATGTTTGTGCAGCGCGCTGGCCGCAAGCTCTACGCAGTAGCGTATGACCCTGACAGCTTTGTTTCCTATTCCGCCAACGACATGACGGTACTGGCTGAGCACATTACATCTGGCGGCGTGCTGGATATGGCATACCAGCAACAGCCGGATGCGTTTATCTGGATGGTCAGGGCGGATGGCGTTGCGGTCACGATGGCTATTGACCGTGGTCAGGATGTAATTGCATGGTCACGTCAGGTCACAGATGGCGCGTTTGAGTCGCTGGCGACCATCCCATCGGAAGCTGACGATGTGGTTTATGCGATCGTCCGTCGCGAGATAAACGGCCAGACCGTACGTTATGTCGAGGTGTTCGACAGCAAACTCTATACGGATTCAGCCATTACAGGGGCCAGCGGCGGCGATGGTGCTACGACATGGTCGGGGCTTTCGCATCTTGAGGGGCAGACGGTTGATGTGGTGGCCGATGGTGCAGTTATGCCGCAGTACACCGTTTCCTCTGGTCAAATCACCCTGTCACGTAAGGCTAAAAGCGTTGAGATCGGCCTGCACTTCGAAAGCACGATCGAAACGCTATCGCCGGAGGTTTCCACTACCGAAGGTACCACCCAGAACGCGAAAAAGCGTACCAGCGAAGTGACGATGCGGTTTCTCGATACTACAGGTGCAGAATGCAACGGCCAGGTTATTCCGTTCCGCCGGTTCGGGCCGAAAATCCTCAACCAGCCAGCGCCACTTTTCACCGGCGATCACTACTGGGGAAAACTCGGCTGGGAACGGGGGGAAGACACTCTGCTTATCCAGCAGCGCCAGCCGCTTCCATTCCATCTTCTTGCAATTATTTTCACATTCACCAGTAACGGGGGCTGACATGGTACGTAACGCAACAGCCGGGGATATCCCGGCACTGATCGAGCTGGGCGCGCGGATGTATATCGAATCCCGCTATTCGCAGAATTCGCCCTTTGATGAAGAAAAGTGTGCAGAGCTTGCCAGAAGTGTTATCGCGTCGCCTGCGGGGTGTGTGCTGGTGGCCGAAAAAGAGGGGGTAGTCATCGGCTGGATGGCTGGTGGCATTGCTGAGCAGTGGTTCAGTCACCAGCTGATGGCCTTTGAGTATGGGCTCTTTGTCGCTCCGGAGCATCGCGGCGGCACTGCGGGCCCGCGTCTCGCTAAAGCTTTTATCACCTGGGCGAAAGAACACGGCGCCGCGCTCATAAACATGGGTATAACTACGGGCGTACATGAAGAACGCACCGGCGAAATGTATTCCCGTCTTGGTCTGAAACGTTCCGGCCTGCTGTATTCAATGGAGGTTTAAAAATGTGTACTGGCGTGGAAATTGCGGCTATTGGCGCATCCGTGCTTGCCGCCGGTGGCGCGGTGTATAGCGGGCAGCAACAAAAGAAAATGTCCAACTATCAGGCTGCGCAGGCGGAAGCTGATGCCGAGGCAGCACAAGCAGCCGCACGGGTGGAAGCCGATCGCATCCGTAAAGCTGGACGGGCACAGGCAGCTGCAGCGCGAGCTTCTCTTGCCGGGTCTGGTGTGGACACGGGGGAAGGCACAGCGCTGCGTATTCAGTCCGATATCGTTGGCGATGCTGAGCAGGATGCTTACCAGACCATTCTGAACGGTACGAACCAGAGCGCCAGACTAAATGCGCAGGCGTCCGCTGACCGTATCTCTGGCCGTAACGCTTCAACATCTGGCTACATCAGCGCGGGTAGCTCTGTGCTTAGCGCGGGCGGTACCGCATATAACGGCTGGAAAAAAGCAGGGAGTAAATAACCGTGAGAATTCCAACGGGTAATTTTGGTAACGTTACGCCGCAGGCGAATCCTACCCGCGTCAGTGTCAGCAGTGTCGGGCAAATAGGTAACGCAGTCGCAGGTCTGGGGGCGGCTTTAGGTCAGACTGCTGATGAGGTACAGCGCACGCAGGATAAAGCGGATGTGGCGGCAACCCAGGCTATCCTTACCGATCTTGATGCGAAATCCAGTGACCGCTGGGAAAACCCGGAGACCGGCGCGCTGGTAACCCGGCAGGGGTTCAAGTCTTCCGGCGTTGGTCTGGACATGGATAAGCAGGACTCTTCCGACTATGAAGAGGCCCGTAAACGCGTACCGCAGAGCCAGCTGCAGTATTTTGACGCGCAGTGGAAAGCTGGTCAGGTCCAACGGCTCAGCACCTATAATACTTTTGAACGCGTACAGACAGCGGCCGCACAGCAAAGTCAGTTTGAAACAACTGTTAAATCCTCCGTTCAGCAGGAAGCCAGTGCATATGATGACCCTCAGGCGGCAGCGTTGGCGCGCGGAGCACGTAAACATTCTATTGAGCTTTACGGTCAGGCACAGGGATGGTCATCAGAGCAGATTGCGCAGGCTATTACTTCTGCGGATTTAAACGCGACGGAGCAGCGTGCACAGAATTATGCGGTATCTAACCCTCAGGGGTGGCTCGCAGGTGATTTTCCTATGAAAGATACCGGCGCGCTTGATATGCGCGCTATCGGTATTGTCGAGTCCGGCGGTAAGCATTTTAACGCTGACGGCAGCGTGATTACCTCGCCCGCCGGTGCTCAGGGTAAATACCAGCTTATGCCGGACACGGGTAAAGAGCTGGCGGCTAAACGCGGCGTGGAATACAACCCTGCCGATGAGCAACAGAATGCGATACTTGCCAGCGACTATGCAAACCAGCTTTACGGTAAATATGGCTCCGAGACTCTGGCCGGTGCCGCTTATAACTGGGGTATGGGTAACGTTGACAAACTGATCGACAAAGTGGGCGACCCGCGCAAGGGTGAAATTTCTGAGTCTGAGTTTATCAGCAAGCTGCCCTCTGAAACTCGCGGATGGCTGGCCCGCTACCGTAAAAACAAAACCGGTCTCGATCCCGTCTCTGTTTACAAAATCGACAACATGGCCCAATCGCAGATTGATGAGCAGCGTAAAGCGCTGCGTGATCAGGTTGACCCTATTTATAACAACAGTCTTGCGCAGTTACAGAATGGGGAGGTACCTGACGCAATGCTGAATTCCGGCACAATTATGCGGGCCTATGGAGAGCAGGGGGCCCAGAAGGTTCGCGCCATGGAGATTGCGCTTGATAATGCCAAAACCTTCCAGGCGATCCAGTACGCCCCCCCGGAACAGCAGCAGGCGGAAATTGCGAAGTTAAAGCCGCAGGCAAACGACCCAGATTATGCGCTCAAGCTCGATGCGTATGGCAAGCTCGGCGCGCTGGTGCAGAAAAGCAATGAAGCGATACAGGCGCAGCGTGATACCCGTCGTTTTAACGAAGCGCTGTCTATGGGCGAGAAACTTGACCCTACCAACAAATCCATGCAAAAAGCCGCCGACGCCACGCCAACGGCGCAAAACTTCCGGATTAACGACGCCACCACCCATGACGGGATTGTGCAGCAGGTGGCCCAGACCGGGATCATCCCTTCGCAGGTAACCACCCAGTTATCGGCGATATCCCGCGCGCGCAGTCCTGAGGCGGTCCGTCAGGGAGCAGAGTTATTTAATCGCCTCTATGACACGGATCCCGCGTCTGTTGGCGACATGCCAAAGGATATGCAGGGATTTTATCTCACCGTTAAACAGCTTACCGATTCCGGCATGGCGTCCGAAACCGCTATTGAACAGGCGCAGAATCTGACCTACAACCAGACCGATGCACTCAAAACGCAACTGGCCTCAACCCAGAGTACCAAGGAGTACAAAAAAGACCGCGGCAAAGCGATGGATTCTGCGGTGAGCAGCATGTCGGGCTTCTTTAGCTGGGGAAATCCATCAGCCGACGACCAGACGCCGGAGGCTGCACGTTTTCGCAATGATTATCAGTCGCTGTACGACATCAATTACCGCACTACCGGCGGTAATGCGGATGCGGCCAAAAAAATGACCAACCAGCAGATCGCCCGCACCTGGAGTATCAGCGAGGTTAACGGCGACGCAAAACTTATGAAATACGCGCCGGAGGCACTCTATAACTACGGCCCATCGGGGTGGCAGGCGGCGCAGTGGAAAGAAGAAAAAGAAAAACTGATGTACGGCGAGCGCAAGGGCGAGATCACCACCAGCCCGGCTCAGCTTGGGATCACTTCCGGTAACGCGGCACCTGTCACCAGTAAAACGCCGGAGTCGCGTATTGGCGGTGATCTGGAAATTACCCCTGATGTGCTGACGGCCCGTAATGGCGATTACGCCATCATGGTGCGAACAAAAGATAAGGATGGTATCGAGGCGGTACAACCGTTCTACGATTCTTACGGCAGGCCGATGCGCTGGAAACCGTCACTGGAAGAGTGGGCGCCATACAAAAAAATGCAGGAAGAGCGCGAAGAACATGATCGCAATGAGCTGCAACGCGGGCAGGATATTCGTGGGTTCAAAGATAAACACCGTGCGCTCGATGAGCAGTACAAGCGCCTGCATAACGAGCGCATGGACAGGGTTAAAAATTACTTTTCGTGGAGCACTGAATAATGCCGGTATACGCCACCCCTGAAGAACTGAATAACGGATTCACTCCGGCGGGTAATGTCCTGGCTGCACCTACCGGATTTGATGTGCCTTTGCCTGAAGGTACCAACCCGGCACCTCAGCAGGATGAGCCGTCTGTGTGGGGCGCTGCATTTCGTCAGAATAACCTGCTTGGCGAAATGTTCCGCCCGGCCAAACAGTTTGAGCCGGTAGAGGGTTATAACCCTTATGCGGATAAAACCGAGCTGCACGGGTACGAACAGTGGGGCTCGGCGTTTGCTGATTCCCGATCGCCGGAGGAGACCGCCTGGCTGAAACAACAGATTGACGACGAAAACGAGGACCGCAGGGTACTTTCCGAGGCGGGCGGCGAAGGTGTCCTTGCCAGCATTGCAGCCGGAGTGGTAGACCCTGTCACCGTAGCTTCCATGTTTATCCCCGGTGCGCAGGGCGGCGCGGTTGCCCGTATCGCGTCGCAGGCTGCAATCGGTGCAGCTGCAACAGCAGCGAGCGAGGTTGTCCTGAATAACCAGCAGATCACCCGCACATGGGGCGAAAGTGCTTCCCACGTGGCAGCCGGTGCGTTGATGAGCGGTGTATTTGCAGCAGCCGGCGCAGCGCTGTCACCCTCTGTTCGCACTGCTGCCACGCGCGAAGTGGCTGATGCGCTCGATAATATGAGTATCACGTCAGCGACGGACACCGCTGCTGCATCGCTCCCCGAAGGAGGTAGCGTCGGCGCGGCGAGAATCAGTGAGGCAACGCTCGAGGATCTCACTCCGGCAGCTGGCGGTCCGGTCGGTAAACTGGCACGTAAGGCGGGCAGTTATCTGACGCCGTTTACCCGTCTTATGGAGTCACCGTCGAAAACCTCCCGCCGTACGGCGCTGGAGCTGGCGGAGAATAACTACACCCTGCAGGGTAATGCCCGGGGTATCGAGACGCCCGTCGCGGCAGAAACCCGCGTGCGCGGGTGGCGTCGTGAAGAGGCTGCCGTCGTGGTGACGAACAAACAGGCCTACAGCCAGTACAAAGCGGCTGGCGGTGACCTGAGCTTTTCACAGTTCCGTGAGGAAGTTGGCAACGCCATGCGCAGCGGCGATGTGCATGCTAATCCGGTGGTGCAGGAAGCGGCACAGGCAATGCGCACCGTGGTTAACCGGGTGAAAGTGGCGCAGCAAAAGCTTGGCCTGTTGCCGCCTGACGAGGAACTGAAAGCCATCGGTCAGGAGAGTTATTTCCCGCGCGTGTACAAAGTCGGCAAGATCGTTAACGAGCGCGATAAATTCCGCGACATGCTGGTCGACTGGTGGTCTCGCGGTGAGAAAACCATGTCTCGCGAAGAGGCTGAAATTACGGCTGATGCCACGATCAATAAAATTGTCGGCGCAAAAATACCGCAGGATTTTGCGAACGTCTTTATGGTGAAAGCGGCTGGCAGCACCCGGTCGCGTACGCTCAGCGTTCCCGATCGCCTGATGAAAGATTATCTGGAGAGCGACGCCAATTATGTGCTGCAGCGTCATATCCGCGAGGCGTCAGCAGAGGTTGAGCTGACGCGCGCATTCGGTAATAAATCGCTGGAAAAGCAGCTCAAGGATATTCAGGATGAATACGATGCGCTGATGCGCCAGAACCCCAAAGACCAGGCGAAGCTGGCGAAAGCCCGCGATAACGATATTCGCGACATCACAGCGCTGCGCGACCGCCTGGCGGGTACCTACGGCATGCCGGACGATCCATCATCATTTTTCGTACGCGCCGGTGCGTTCCTTCGCAGCGCTAACTTTGTCACCAAGCTGGGCGGTATGACCGTTTCCGCTATTCCTGATCTCGCGCGTGGTGTGATGGTTAACGGGTTTGGCAATACCATGCGCGGTTACTCTGCGCTGATAACCCGGTCGCCGGCATTCAAGGCTAGTCGCGCCGAACAGTTAAAAATGGCCGTCGGGCTGGAGACCATACTCCATACCCGTGCGCGTACGATGGGGGACCTGGTGGACAGTTCCGCACGAACCACGGCGGTAGAAGCGGGTATGGAGCGCGTCACCGATGCGTTCGGCAAGCTCACGCTGATGGGCCACTTCGACGATATGAACAAATCTGTAAACGGCATGATCACCTCCGACGGCATTTTGTCCGGCGCGTTCACTGGCCGCCGCCTTGCCAAGCTCGGCATTAACGACAATATGGCCGCGCGTATCCGCAGCGAATTCGAAAAGCACGGCGAGGTAATCAATGGCTGGCATATCGGCAATTTTGAAAAATGGGACGATCAGCATGTGGCTGGTGTCTTCCAGTCGGCGGTGCTCAAAGACGTTAACAATACCGTTATCACACCGGGGATCGGCGATACACCACTGTGGGCCAGCACGCCGCTGGGTAAAACTATCTTCCAGTTTAAATCGTTCGCTACCGCGTCCTACAACCGTGCAACGCTGGGCGGCCTGCAGGAAGGAACCGGTCAGTTTTATTACGGTACCGCTTTCCAGATTGGCCTCGGCGCACTGACGTACGCGCTGAAACAGTCTGCAAACGGTAAAGAGGTTGACTGGTCGCCTCAGAAACTCGCCATTGAAGGTATCGACCGTTCCGGTATTCTCGGCCCTCTGATGGAATATAACAACATGGCAGAAAAAGCCTCCGGTGGTATGGTGGGGTTGGGTGCACTGCTAGGTACCGGAACACAGTCACGTTATGCCAGCCGTGGTTTTATCGGCTCTGCGCTTGGGCCAACGTTCGGCCTGCTCGATACCGTTACCGATGTGACCGCTGGCGTGCTCAACGGTGATGCTGGCGATCGGGTACTGCATAACGTGCGTACGCTGCTGCCGGGTAATAATCTTTTCTGGATAGCACCGCTGATAAATCAGGTTGATCCCGGTATGAAATAAGTAGCAATATCCGGTAAAACAAAACACGGTGATAAAAATGCGCAAACTTTCTTTTATGTTAACTGGGTTTATTCTGGCCTACTCAACTGTCGCGAGTGCTACGGTATTTGGTGGCTCGAATCTAGGCTTTAGTGGTTATCCTGAGTTTTCGGATTCGGAGCCGACACCTCCTTATGATCGCAATGAATATTCAATGCAAGCGTATAAAAGTGAGGTTGAAAGGTATATCCAAAATGCGAAGGATTATACCGAAAACGCTGGTAACGATATGAAACGTATTCAGGAATCCCAGGACGATGCGATTCAAAAAGCAAACCGCGTTGTAGAGGAATATAACCAAACAGCAAGGGGGTATTAATCGGTCGGGATTCCGACCTTAAACCCACGCCATCATAGCCCTGTATTCACTACGGGGCTTTTTTATGCATCAGGATTACAAAACACGCCTTACCGCACTGAGTGATAAACTCACCGATGTGGTGCTCGAAGAAGCCGATCCGGAAAACTGGCCGGGGGCGGGAAAGAAACCGAGCGAACTGACCAAGGATGAACGTGGCGATCGCTACTGGGATAAGAAGAACGCAGCCGCATCCCTGACGCTGCTGATTAAGGTTCACTCCCTGATTGGCATGCAAACGCGCGGCGGTACGCCATCCGATAATCCCGGTCAGGATGATGAAGCCTTTGCGCTGGGCAAGCAGGTTTCAAAAGCTGAGCGAGAGGCGGCCGCCATTATTGAGCGCCTGCAGAAAGGGAAAAAATGATTTCGTTCCTCGCCTTCTTCTTAATGTGGGCGGAGCGAATGAACTGGGACGTTCCGGACTGCCACTATCAGGCCTGCCACTGGCTGGAGCATCGCGGAAATCTCGCGGTGCTTCGCTGTTTCCGTGGTTTCGGTAAATCAACGATCCTCGCTGTCTATAACGCCTGGCGGTATTACTGTGATCGCCAGTACCGCATTCTGCATCAGTCTGAATCAGACGGAACCGCGTATAAAACCAGCCGTGACACTCAGAACGTCCTGCGTAACCATCCGCTGACCAAAGGCATGCTTCCTGACGGGCAGGGAACCGTTGAGCAATGGTGGGTTAATGGTGCGCTGGATTTACGTAACGGCAGCATGTACGCAAAAGGCATCCTGTCTAACGTAACCTCAGCGCGCGCCAACGAATGCCAGAACGACGACGTAGAGGTACCACGTAATATCCAGACTCCGGAGGCACGCGAAAAGCTGCGCTATCGCCTGGGAGAGCAAACCCACATCCTGATCCCCGGCGGACGCAAACTTTATATCGGTACACCGCACACGCATGACAGCCTTTATGATGAGGTGGAGTCTATGGGCGCCGACTGTCTTACCATCCGGTTATTTGATAAAGAAAAGCGCATTGAAGCGAAAGAGGCCTCGCAGCTGCGCTACGCAGTGCCTTTTCGCCCGGATTATGTTTTTGCTGGCATCCACAAGGCGGCGCGGCTGTTGGTCGAAAACGTGGATTATAAGCTGACCGCCGACGGCGTTGAGTTTGCGGACGCACCGGACACGGTTATCGATTTTTATGCAGACTGCGCCTGGCCTGAACGGTTCACCCGTGAAGAAATGGAGAACCGCCGTAAAGAAACCCGCACGATTAACGAGTGGGATAGCCAGTATCAGCTGCACAGTAAACCCGTCGGAGACGTTCGCCTCGACCCTGACCGCATCCGGGAATACAACATTCATCCACAAATTCGCTATGCGAACCGTACGGCTTCGCTGTGGCTGGGTAACGTGCAAATCGTTGGTGCTGTTGCCTGGTGGGACGTGGCCACTGGCAAGGTTAAAGCTGACGCCTCTGCATTCTCTCTGATGCTTACGGATGCCAGGGGGCATTTGTACTGGCATATCTGCCAGGAGCTTACCGGGGAGCTGGCAGAGTTCGACGATAACGACAAAATCGCCGGCGGGCAGGTAGCGCAGATCAGAGAGCTGGTGCTCAAATATCAGATCCCCGTGGTTTGTGTCGAAGTAAACGGCCCGGGCAGCTTCGCGGGTAAATTACTGCGTCAGGCGCTCAAGGGGACGGGCTGCGGCGTCCGGGAAGAGTTCAGTATCACCAACAAGCAGAAACGCATCCTCGATGCGTTTGAAGCGCCGCTGTCCTCGCGGTTCCTGTGGGCTCACACCGACGTGCTCGACGGTCCTGTCTATGACCAGATGCGCGACTTTAACCCCGCACTGACCAACCAGACAGACGACTTTATCGACTCCGGCGCGGGAGCAATAAGTCAGACCCCAGTACGCATCGGGAAAGTGGTCGGGATTCCGACCGGACATACGCGCGAAGATTGGCAGTTAAGTGACGGAGATCATCTGGTCGACGTCGATTACTAACTTGCCAGAGGTTTCGCATCATGTCGGTACCGAACCAGACTCCATATATAATTTATAACGCCAACGGCCTGACCACCGTTTTTCCCTTCGAGTTCTATATCATCAACTCCGGTGATATTCAGGTCACAATTAACGGCACCGTTATTACTAGCGGGTACACGGTGTCCGGGGTAGGGAATATCGGCGGCGGGGATGTGATTTTTATCACCCCGCCAGCCAGCGGATCGGTTGTGATGCTGGAGAGGGTAGTGCCAATGTACAGGCTGACCGATTATCAGGATAACGGTGACCTCCTGGCCGACACGGTTAATAAGGATTTTGACCGCCTCTGGATGGCGATACAGCGTTACGGTATACATCTCGGTCTGGCACTTCGCCGCCCGCTGTTCGGTGGTCCCTTTGATGCAGAGGGTTATCGTATTGAGAAACTGGCAGATCCGGTAAATGCGCAGGACGCAGTGACTAAAAAGTATTTAGAAAGCGTATCGTTAGCCCGGGTGCTTCGCGTTCCAGAGGCATCAGTTGGGTTAGTACCTTCGCTGGATCTGCGTCGCAATAAACTGCTGGCATTCAATAATTCAGGTGACCCTATTCCGGTGTTGCCAGAATCAGGGTCTGCCTCAGATGTTTTGATTGAGCTGGCAAAACCTACCGGATCCTCTCTCATTGGTTATAAGTATCCTGTGGATGGCAGTGTGCCAAGAACGGTAGAAGATAAACTTGGAGATTTCGTTAGTGTGCTAGACTTTGGCGCAAAAGGCGATGGCGTAACAGATGATTCAGTAGCCTTTAAAAAAGCCTCAGCTACCGGTAAGAAAGTGTTTATCCCTGATGTGTCAGGTAATGGTTCTGGCTGTATTTACAAAGTAAAAAATGTATATATCAAAAAGCCATTGCTCTTTGGAGAAAATATCGGTGTAGAAATACAACCTGTTTCTGCCGGTGATGAGATGTTCTACTTTGGAGATCCTGACCAGCCATCTACTTACATTATTAATGGTGCGAGAATAGAAAACCTCACCTTTTCATGCCCATCAGCTTCAGATGGAGAGTACCCTATAGCCATACGTTGCCATCAACAGCAGCAAATGGAGGTATTCGGATGCACATTCTACCGATTAACATTTGAGCTTATAGACTACAGATATGTCACCTTTAGGAAAATTCGTGGAATAGGTTCAATGTTCTATTCAAACAGGACTCAACCAAATGGTGTTGATTGGGCTGACGCATTGGTTATCTCAGACAGTTTTATTGCTTACTCTTCCCGTGTTGAAGTTCGTAACTCTGTAGGATTTCAAATGCGAAATACCTATTGCGCAAATCCGACATCTACTCCATGCCTGTTATTGGGATATGACGATTGGGCAAAGCCAAGTCATGGAACGTGCGAACTGACTGACGTAACAATTGAAGGCGTTACAGAACTCAACAATTGCAACCTTTTTGTTTTTATTGTAAATGGCCATATGGGTGCCTTTGAGGGGCATGGGCTAACGCTTAAAGATTGTTTCTCGGTAAACTGTGTAAATACAGAATTCCATTACAGTAAAGACTTCGGTGTATACATGAATGCGTGTAAAAAATCATCATTCACTAACACCAGGTTTACAAATAATGGAGAAGGTGGGATTAGAATTGGTGGTGATACGCAATATGTTGCATTCGCAGGATGTCTTTTTGGCGAGGGAGGAATTGCTAATGACGGCCCAACTCAAAAACGAGGTATTAACATTGAGGACACTAGCGGAGGGATTGCGGTGTTGTCTTCTGTTTTTGATGGAAATAGCGAGGTTAATATTGGCGGAGATCAAAGTAAATACAGGGTTCTGGCATGTCAAGGAGTTCCCGATACTGTAATTGTTAGCGGTGGTGGAACATCGCAAAGGCCATCATCTCCAAAAGCAGGGCAGCAGTATTACGATACCAACCTAGGACTTCCTGTATGGTGGAATGCTACCACAGAAACATGGCAGCGTGCAGATGGCACCAATACATAACAGAAAGCGCCAATCCTGTGGCGCAATTAATTGTCATCCTTAAACCACCTCCTGTGGGGGTGGTTTTTTAATATCCGAAACCACTTTCTAATTTAAAGCCCTGATCCCATCTTTCCATATGAGAACTATTTTATCCTGAATCTTATGTTTTTCACTTGGAGTTCCAAACTGTCTTATGGCATTGCCAATCTGGTCTTCGTCATCTGCAATTAAGAACTCCGCTCCAGCTTTATACCATTCTGATTTTGATAGCCCATTATATTGAACAAATTGATTATTGCGTAATTCATATGGCGCAACGTTAATATCGCTAAATCCGGCTACCGAAGATGCAAACCAAAAAGAGGCATACCCCCTCTTATATCCGCTTTCATGTAAAAAATTTCTTAGTTCAATTGTCACATCGTTAGTGTTTACTGTGTTTCTTAATGTTGCTAAACTTGGTATTGATAACAAAATGACGATTAAAGAAATCGCTATATTTCTTTTTGCAGAAAAGGCAAAGGCACTTCTTGAAATGACAATGGACATAAATACAAACGTAGGAACAATGTATCTGATAGAAAAGAGATTTGTTGGTCTGTCGCTCAGTAAATAAGCAAAAAACATTAGTAATGATGACGCAACCAATACCTGACAAAAGAAATCAAGGTCCTTAAATTTAAGAATGCACCTTGTGGATAAATATATGAATGAAAATATGAATATTACCTTAATTAAACTAAAGAATGTTCTCTTATCACCTATTTCCATTCCAAATACATATCCACCAAAAAAATGAAAAGTGCCCTGAATAGTTAATGATATATTATTTGTTAATTGAGAGAAATCAACAAAATGCGGGGTGGTTATCCCTGGCAGGGTAAATCCACCAAAATGTAAAAAAAAGAAAGATATGCATTTCGAAACTGCAATTGATACTGCAGTTGACGCTATCAATACCACATATCTATAGTTTATGTTTTCTTGTTTATATATTCCAAGTGCCACTCTATACAAGCACACAAGTATAACAGGGATAATAAATGCATATTTTGCAATGTCATCACTAAAAGACAAAGTTGATAACATAATCATGTATGTCAATAATAGCTTTAACGACCCTTTTAACCTATATTGCTCCAATAAAACTAAACAAAGTAAGATTAGTATGTATGCACCTATGTGAATGCATGCAATTAACATTATACTCGATGAAAACGATGTTGGCATGGCAAAGGTAGCAAGAACTGCGTAAAATGATAAATTTCTATTATGATTTGATACATACAAGGAAATTGTTACCAGTACCCCCATAAATATCCCTGGGACAATATAGTAAAGGTGCTCGTTAAATCCTATTATTTTTATTGCTAATGCATATGGTATGATCTCTGTAAAGTAAAATGATACCGTAGATAGCTTCCATCCACTTAACAGTATGTTACCGTTTAAAATATCCCTTGCTTCTCTGAATGATGATATAACATCAGAGTTTGGGAGTGTATTTTTGGCAATTAGTGAATATACCACTGACAATATTGTGAAAATAAAAGCCCAACAAAAAAAGTTAAATTTATTAGTCATTTTTTACCCTTTATTAAATATTTAGGTCGTTGCTTAGATTCTATGTATATACGTCCAATATATTCACCTAGTACCCCAATCCCAATAAGCTGGATGCCCCCGAGAAAAAGAACAGATACCAGAAGAGACGGATAGCCACGCACTGGGTTGCCAAACGCAATGGTGTCAATGATCATCCATGTCCCGTAAAGAAAGGCTAAGCCAGCAACTAACAGGCCGATATATGTCCATATACGAAGCGGGAATGTTGAGAAGCTGGTAATCCCTTCAAGAGCAAGATTCCACAGCTTCCATCCGTTGAATTTCGTGTTGCCTGCAACCCTTTCCGCCCGGGCATACTCAACGACATCGGTGCTTCCTCCTACCCAACTCAATACACCCTTCATGAACAGGTTGCGCTCAGGCATGAGCTTGATGTTTTCCACTACTTCACGAGACATCAGGCGGAAATCGCCAACGTTTTCCTCAATCTGCGGATTGCTTATTTTGTTATGCAGCTTATAGAACCATTCAGCCGTCTTGCGCTTAAGCCTGCCATCTGTGGAGCGATCTGTTCTTTTAGCCAGAACCATATCCGCACCGGCAACCCACTTATTGATAAGATGAGGAATTACCTCGATAGGGTCTTGCAGGTCCACGTCAATCGGTATAATCGCATCGCCGGTTGCATGGTCTAGCCCGGCGAATAGCGCAGGCTCTTTGCCGAAATTGCGCGTGAATGATAGCGGCTTGACGAGAGGGTCTGATATCGCAATTGAGTTTATGATCGCTTCCGTTGCGTCCTTGCTTCCGTCATTGATGAATACTATCTCTACTTCGTATTGCTGAAGGTCTTCAAACTCTCTGACGGTTTTGTAAAAAATTGGTATCGCGTCCTCTTCATTGAAGACTGGAACGACAAGAGAAATCTTCATTTTTCTTCCCTAAAGACAATATGTTTAGAATAAAAGAATCCGCAAATCAGGCTTATCAACGAGAATTCAACAAGGGTAATGATAGGTGCGATCTGATAATAGTCAGACAATTTTCCCACAAGAACGCTCATTAGCCCCATAAAGGTGACAAAGAGGAAATACCCCTTCACTTTAGGCTTTGATTTAAAGGTAAACGCGGCATTTGCAAAGAATGAGAATGTCACAGCGGTAGCGAAAGCCAGAAAGTTCGCTGTGGCCTGATTAACAGAGAAAATGTAGACGCCAATAGCGAAGACAAACCAGTGAATGGCGGTGTTTAACACGCCAACAGTCAAATATTTAGAGAATAGCTTAAGCATATGAGTAATTTGCTTGTTTGAGGTTTAGCGGAGTTTACCACTTAAGACTTGGTTGATCATCACTTGCAGTACGGTACTTACTCCATGTAACTGCTCAAATACCATATGGTCGGGATTCCGACCGACTCGCCCGCTTACCCTCAGCCCACTACTATGATTTTCCCCACAGGGGGTGAGGCGTGAGGATGAATAACCTTTCAGACGTAGCGGCGGGGCTGTCCTACGGTACATCTATTGGCAGCTTTGGTTACTGGTTACTGCAGCTACTCGATAAAGTTAGCCCCAGCCAGTGGGCCGCAATCGGTGTTCTTGCCAGTATTCTCTTTGGTCTGCTGACTTATCTGACCAATCTGTATTTCAAAATCAAGGATGATCGGCGTAAGGAGGCGCGGGGCAATGGCTTCCAGCAAGACTAAGCTCAGCGCTGCCGTTCTGGGGCTGGTCCTTGCCGGTGCTTCAGCACCACAAATTCTTGACCAGTTCCTGAACGAGAAAGAGGGAAACAGCCTAACCGCGTACAGAGATGGTGGCGGAATCTGGACGATTTGCCGTGGTGCCACGATGGTTGATGGTAAGCCGGTGGTGCAGGGCATGAAGCTGACGCAGGCGAAATGTGATCAGGTGAATGCCATTGAGCGCGATAAGGCGCTGGCGTGGGTTGACCGCAATATTAAGGTGCCGCTTACCGAACCGCAGAAAGCCGGTATCGCATCCTTCTGTCCGTACAATATTGGCCCCGGAAAATGCTTCCCGTCAACGTTCTATAAGCGAATGAATGCCGGTGACCGAAAAGGTGCATGTGAGGCGATCCGCTGGTGGATCAAAGACGGGGGCCGTGACTGTAGACTGACCAAAGGCCAGAAGAATGGCTGCTATGGTCAGGTTGAGCGCCGGGATCAGGAAAGCGCGTTAGCGTGCTGGGGGATAGACCAGTGACGATAAAAGCAAAGCTGTTAGCGCTGGCCGTTCTGCTGGCGTTTTTTGTCGGTACCTTTTATGTAGGTTACCTCAAAGGGTGGTATGCGCACAGCGAGCACGTTAACAGCCAGGCAAAAGCGAAGCAGAAGAAAGCTGAGAAAGCCGTCGCCATCGGCGAGCAGAAAGCGGCGGCGGCCAGTGCAGAGGGTAAAGTGATTTACCGGACCATTTACCGAGACGTGGTGAAATATGTTAACGACCCGAATCATGTTAAGTGCGATTTTGACGATCACGCTGTGCAGCTGCGTCAGCGAGCCCTCGACGCGGCCAACTCCATCAGCGGATTTGATGCAGGAGCCGTGCAAGGGAGCGAGTAAAGCTGGAACAGACAGCGACGAAGATCTGCAAGCAGACATCGAAACAGCGGAATGCCTGCGCCAGTTACGGCTGGATAAGTATCGTTGGCAAGCGTGGTACAGGGCTACGGAATAGCGTGTTTTGTTCCTCAATCGGGAGCGAAATTAAAACGGGTACCAATTCGGGTATCTGCCTTTTTTGTGAAAATAAAACACAATAAATACAAATGGTTATTTATTGTGTTTTACTCCTATTATCGCACCATCTAAGTCAAATAGTTACCCTGCATTCCAGTAAATCTCATTCTTAGATCATGGCAGCAAATGTTGCTGATGTCTGCACGTTTTCGTCCCATAGTTTTGTACCTGTAAGAAGTTGAACGGCGGCATACCCCCAAGGCTATACCGCCAGCGCCATATTATCGCGCCATTAACGCAAACACCCCCCAGCCAAAGTACTCCCGCGAGTACGTCACATGACGTTCAGGCGCTGTCGTCAGCTCCGCCCGAACCTCCTGCGCGAAGTCATCTTCTGGGTTTTCCTCCAGCCAGCGACGCATGGTCATCCATTTTGCGGCTTCGTACCTGTCCCAGCCTTCCTGGTCTGCCAGCACCATTTCAACCAGGTCATAGCCCTGTTGATCGAAAGACGCAACCAGACCGGGCAGAGTGAGAAAGTCTGCAATCGACGAGACGCCGCACGCCTGGGCTGTCTCCTCCGTCGCGGGTACCTGACGCCAGTACGGTTCGCCAATGAGCATTATTCCCCCGGGCTTGAGGCTTTTTGCCAGCAGATCCATCGTCCCGGCTACGCCACCCGCAATCCAGGTTGCGCCAACGCAGGCCGCCACGTCACATTTTTCATTCGCGACATAGCCAGCCGCGTCGTTATGAATGAAATGGACGCGTTCGCTGACGCCGAGTTCCTCTGCGCGCCGCGTGGCCTGCGCGGTGAAGAGCGGGCTCATGTCGATGCCGGTACCGGTGATACCGTAATCACGTGCCCAGGTGCAAAGCATCTCTCCCGAGCCGCTGCCAAGATCGAGAATGCGTGTGCCTCGCTTCATGCGTAACACGCGACCCAGCGTCGCGTACTTCTCTTGCGTAAAGGGGTTATGAATGCGGTGTTCGCTTTCGCTAACAGTAAAAATACGTGGGATATCCATCATCCTCTCCTTAACGGTTATCGGGCTGGGCGCGGACGTTATTCAGCCCGGTAGTGTTAATGCGGTAGGGCTGACCGTTAACGGATTTGATCAGCTTTTTGGTTTTGAGCTTTTTGAAAACGGCGAGCGTGCAGTCAGCCAGCAGTAGCCCTTCGCGGCTATAGCATTCAACGGCGGTGACGCGGCCGGAGGTATTGCGGACGTGCACAATACGGCCACCTTTGGCGAGAACGTGTAAGGTACGTTGTTCCTGACGGGATAAATTCATACTGGAAAACCTGTTTAATCATCATGTGCAAAACGTGCAAACACACAGCGGTGTCCGCATTCGATTTCGGCGCATTGATAATCAGTCCGGCCTGGAAAGGTCGGTAAGCTGATTATCGGATGATTACATTCTCCAGCATCAAAGCCTCGGGTTGAGTTGAAAGGTATTTACGGGGTGAATGATAACACCTGATTTTTATAAGTGAATACCCAGGGGTGAAAAACGTGATCACGGTTGGCATCGGGTTGAGGAGAGGGAATCATTCCAGGCCGCTCTTAATTTTGCTGTCGACCTGAGGCTGTGGTTTGCTGAAAAGATATCCCTGCACAAGCTCGCAACCCAGAGCCTGAAGCCGCTCAAGCTGCTCTTCGGTCTCAACGCCCTCGGCTATAACGCCCATATTAAGGCTCTTAGCCATACCGGTAATAAGCTTCACAATATTAAGCGCATCTTCTTGTGTAGATATCGGATTGACAAAAGATTTATCGATCTTGATTTTATCAAAATTCAGTTCGCTGAGTCTGGAGAGCGACGAATAACCCGTGCCAAAATCATCAATGGAAATTCTTACGCCCAGTGCGCGGAGTTTTTTCAGAATCGCAATGGGGTTATTTCTGTCACTAAAGAGGGATGACTCCGTGACCTCTAACTCAAGACGGTTAGCCGGGAGCCCGGTCTCAGCCAGAACGGTCTGCACCGTATTAATAAATGATTTACTGCCTAATTGAACAGGCGAGACGTTTACGGAGATCCTGGCCGGAACAGCCCAGGAGACCGCTTCCCTACAGGCCAGTTTAAGTACGGTTTTACCTATCTCGTTGATCATGCCTGTTTTTTCTGCGGCGAAAATAAAGCTATCCGGGGAAAGCATTCCCTTGACGGGGTGCATCCAGCGAATAAGCGCTTCATAGCCGTAAATTTCCTTGCTGACGGAATTCACAATAGGCTGGTAATAAACAATAAACTCATTGTTTTCTATCGCCCTTGCCATATCATTTTCAAGCGTTCTGCTCTCCTGCAACTTCTGAAGCATTCGCTGACGGAAAACTTTAATCTGCTGTGAGCCTGCCTTTTTGGCTTCATAGAGCGCCAGATCGGCGAACTTATAAAGATAATCAGCACGTCGTTCATTATCTGATAAAACAATACCCACGCAGGTGGCAATTTTTATGAGCTGGTTATTAATCGTATAGGGTTTACTGATATTCTCGCTGATCTCTCTAGCGCGCAAAACGGCTTCGCTTTCGTTTAACCCACTGGCTAAAAAAGCAAACTCGTCTCCGCCTAAACGGTAAAATCTGTCTGAAATATTGCTCATGGCGGTCAATCGCCTGGATACCTGACGTAACAGTAAATCGCCAGCATCATGACCATAGGTATCGTTGACCTCTTTGAATCGGTCTAAATCAAATAACATTACCGTAACGGGAACATGATTTTCTTCGGCCTCAAGATTGAGTTTGCTGAGCTCATCCCAGAAGTACAGACGGTTTTTCATGCCAGTGAGGGAATCATGGTAAACGTCATACTCTAGTTTTGAATTCTGAATCTGTAGGGTCTCCTTGGATAACTGGAGTTCTTCTGCAAGACTTTCAACCTGCCTGTGCGCTTTAAGGATGTTTTTATTTTGATAGATCGTTAAAAAACCCAGGATAATACTCAGAATGATCAGCAGTAAAGAGAGGGCTGAGTAAATATAATACAGGATCTGTATTTTATGGTTGCTACTGTTAATCGTGCTAATGTCTTTCGTTAACGCGCTTGATGAAAGCTGACTGAGTGGAGCATCCAGCAAATGCATGGTATGAAGGTATGTTTTTACATCCGAATGGCTCATTTTTTCGAGGTTAGCATCCAGATACGTAAGGATTTTATCAAGGCTTAACGCGAGGTCATGATGTGCCTGAACGTTTTTAATGTAATGTCCTAAATCCCCCTCCTTAAACAGATCATTCTGGCTTAGCATAATTTCCAGCCGCATCCGGACCTGGTCTATCGTTACGTCATCGGAATCGGTTGCGTACAGACCAAGCCATGATTCAAAGCGGTAATATTCGGATACCAGTTGGGCGACAGACCATGACTCCGTGTAATGAGTCAGTTTTTGGAGCTCCTGCTGTCGATCGTAAACAAGAAAAGCAATATATCCAGTGGTGATAAAAAGAGAAAAAATGATACCAACCAGTATCCTGTTCATTATGTTCTCCTGAACTGCTATTCAATCTTCATTTTGCTGACCTGCCATGCCGATCGCGAATAATATATCTGATTATTTAATTCAGGAAGACTGTCGTAGGGATATACAATGAATGCCGGACCTTTATCTCGGATGCGCATATATTCACCATTAACCTTCAAAGCGAGTATGGCATTATATTTTTTAAAGTCGCTCAGCGGGATGGCTGTCGCGTAATCATTAAGCGCTATAACATTGACCACGTTACCCTTTGCGCCAATATAATCCATGAGTTTGCTCATTGGAACACCCTCAAACTTTGTGCGGCCATTATACCAGGGGGATGATGTCTGGAAGCTCACCATACCGAGTTTTTCAAGGCTGGCGATATCAAACACGGCTTTTCCACTTTCATTCGTGTTCTCGATATTACCGTAAATCGTTAAAATGGGTTTACCAGCAGGTTTTGGCAACTCACCAGCCAGGGTGACGCTTTGCACTAAAAAGCAGCACAGCATTAGGATTAATCGCATTTCAGCCTCCACGTTTTAACATAAGTATAAGAATTATAATTTAGTTATCCTACTAGTTTATATATTTTATCTCTCCCCACGTTTATCCATCATAATCAGGATGTAAAAACGCCGTCAGTCGGCAGCCACCCGAGCGATGCTAAACCTTCTTACCGCAGACGCATGACAAGGAACCGTCCATCATGAAAAAAGATAGCTATGCCTTTTTAATTCCACTCATCGTTGGCGGGTTAGCGTTGATATTTGGCTTTGTTGTCTGGTCAATCGAGATTTATCGCGTGACATTTCTTACGGCCCTGGGGGAACAGTATCTTGCGGCTGTCACATTGCTGCTGCCGCTGGTGGCGATAGTGATGTTCGCCGCGAAGAGGGCGTTTAAAGACAAAACCCTTGTTGACGTTGTCAAACTTTACCTCGGCCTCATCATCTTCAGCCTGCCGGTTGCCATTTTCGTCATCTTTACCGCGGCCTGGCTACTGAACGGAGAATACTCTGCCTGGAGCCAACCTTACCGGTATGAATCCGGCAGCAGAAATAGCTGTTCGGGGGCGGAAGTCTATGAGCCGGAACTCAAGAGAGAGATCCGCATCTGTTATCCTCAGGGATATTATTTAATCGATGGCACCCTGTACGTGGAAAAGCGGAGTAATTCGCTGGGTATGGTGGTGCTTTGGGCGATCGCGCGATCCTGAACCTCAGGCTCGAATAACCCCTTTAGCCCGCCTCCAGCATCCCAAAGCTGACAATCCGCGAGCGGCCCAGCTCTTTCGCCCGGTACAACGCGACGTCCGCCGCGCGCAGCAGATTATCGCTCTGGGCGTGCTGCGGATAGCTGGCGATCCCGATCGACACATCCACCGGGCCAATCTCCGAAAGCCCGTAGCGCAGCGAAAGCGCATGCACGCCGTTGTAGATCTCCGTTGCAGCGGCGTGCGCTGCTTCCTCATCTGCATCGGTAAGAAGCACCAAAAACTCTTCACCCCCATAGCGGAAGGCCAGCCCGCTATCGTGTACCGCCCGTTGAATAATGGCTGCCACGCTTTTAATCACCAGATCGCCGGCCTCATGACCAAAGCGGTCATTAATGCTCTTGAAGTGATCGATATCGATCATCAGGCAGCTTACCGGCTCCTCGTTACGCACCGCCTGCTTCATTTGAGTACGTAACGTATCTTCCAGATGGTGGCGGTTACGCAGCCCCGTCAAGGGATCGAACAGGGCTTTTTCCAGCAGCGCATCGCGCAGCCGCTGGTTGGCCAGCGCCAGTCCCAGCGCCTCGGCCATCAGTTCCAGATAGGCGCGGGACGGCGCGGTTTCAGGCGTGATGTTCTGGAATGAGAGCAATCCAATCGCCTCGCCCTGAGCAATCAGGGGAACGCACAGCGATTGCTGCGCCTGTGATTCGGGCAGATGATAACAGCCGATATCCGGCTCGCCGTTCACTGGCGGATGGCTTTGACCACGCCGGACGGCCCAGCATTCGTCAGGATGGAACGGCTTTTTATCCCCTTCTGGCGATAGCCATTCGGCCGTACAGCGCATCTGCCACGGCTCGCGTTCCAGAATATACAGACGCCCTGAAACCCCCGGCGCAATATTGGGTGCAAACAGCTCCGCCACATTCATCACGTCGGCAAAGTTTTCACAGCCCTGCAACCGCTGGGTCATTCGCGCCAGCAGTTCGCGGATGGCCCAGTCAGCATCGCGCTCTTTTTCCAGCCGCTGCCTTGCCAGCCCGTTCTCACGGAAGATGCGGATGGCCTGCGCCATATCACCGATTTCATCAACCTGGGTAAAGTTCGGCGTTTCGACGGCGTAATCCTGCGATGCAAGACGATGAACTACGTCACTCAGACGCACCACCGGACGGAGTACGCGGCGCTTGAGGATGAAAACCATCACAAACAGGAAGAGCAGGGCGGTCAGGCCGACCATCACCTCAGAGGCCGTTCGAAGCGTTTTGGACGTTTTGGTTGCGGCCTGCACGTCGGCAATAATGCGCTTGTCCAGCAGCATGCGAAAGCGTTCGATAGTGTTGTGTGCCCGTTCGAGTTCCAGCTCATAGCTTTTACCAAACAGCAGCGAAACGGCCTGCTGTTCCTCGCCACGGGTGATGCCGTCAATGGCTGCCTGCTGTTCATCCTGGAGATCGTCTACAATTTTCAGTCCGTCGTACAGCAGCGCCAGCTCTTCGCCCGATGCCCCCGTATTTTTGAGCTGTCGCAGCGTGTGTTCGATATTCTTCAGCTCGGCTTCTTTCGCCTGATATTTCTCAAGCACCTCGGGCTCTTTTTGGATGACGTAAAGCCGCGCCAGATCGGAGAGCATCCAGGTGTCTGTCTCGATCTCCTCCGTCAGCTGATCGAAGACCTGGCGTTGTTTAACGGCTTCACGTTCGATGTTATCGGCGTGGGAAGCCATCAGCATGACGATGCCGGAGGCAATGGTCAGGCACACCGTGACACCATAAGCCCAGTTCGTGATCGTGGCGATTCGCACCTGTTGGATCCTTCTACGACAAATGTGGAAGAGCGTTCATTTCAGATTATAGAAAACCTCTGATTTATCGCGAAAAAAAAGGCGGCACAGGGCCGCCTCACAGAACGCCTTTCTTTATAGATCCGGAGAATTTCTCCCCTCTTCGATAAAGTCTGCGTCCAGCTCCTCGGCGTTGCCTGCGTGGTCGCGGCCGGAGAAGAGGTTCCAGCAGGCGATAAACAGAGCGGCAATCAGCGGCCCAATCACAAAGCCGTTAATGCCATACAGCTCCATACCGCCGAGCGTGGTAATCAGTATCAGGTAGTCCGGCATTTTGGTGTCTTTGCCCACCAGCAGCGGACGCAACAGGTTGTCCACCAGCCCGACGATAATGACGAAGAAGCCCACAATGAACAGACCCTGCCACAGCTGGTGAGTGGCAAACAGGAAGATGGCGGCGGGAACCCAGACGATGGCCGACCCAACGGCAGGCACCAGGGAGAGAAATGCCATCAGTGCGCCCCACAATACGCTGCCGTCAATACCGACAATAGCAAAGGCGATACCACCGAGCGTGCCCTGAACCACCGCCACGACCGCCGTGCCTTTTACCGTGGCGCGCGACACGCCGACAAACTTAGCGAACAGGTGCTGTTTGACGAAGTCAGACAGCGGCAGCGAGTCGAGGATCTGGCGCACCAGGTACGGCCCGTCTTTCAGCAAGAAAAACAGCAGATACAGCATAATGCCAAAGCTGATGGCAAAGCCGAACGTCCCTTTCCCAATCAGGAACGCGCTGCCCGCCAGATACTGCCCGCCCTGTAACGCGACATCGGAGAGTTTTTTCTGGATCTGCGCGGCGTTGGTCAGGTTGTGATCCGCCAGGAAGCCGCTGGCCCAGTCCGGCAGGCGGTTGAAGATACCAGCGATCACTTCCGGGAACTGCGTGTTGTTCTGTTGCAGCCTGGTGTAAACCATGTTCAGTTCCACCGCGAGCGAGGAAAGGATCACCATCAACGGAATAAACACGATCAGGCAGATAATGCCGAGTGTGAGGAGTGAAGCCAGCCCGTTGCGATCGCCCAGCGCGGTACGCAGTTTGTTTTTCACCGGGTTGAAAATGATGGTCAGGATCGCGGCCCACAGAATCGCCGAGAAATAGGGAGACAGCACGTCAAAGAAGGCCCAGGTTACAAGGGCCAGGATGAGAATAAAGAAACCTTTGGTCAGTCCGTTAAATCGCATAGTGAGTCCTGGTGAAGAAGAAACTGTGTCGACTATAGAACTGATTTAAGGATTTACCAATAATTGCGCTGAAGTCGCGCCGGGTGGCTTTTTGTTAACAATCGCGGTATAACACTCCTTCTTTGGATGTTTAGATGTCCATACGTTTAGAAGGTAACATGCAAACACAACAAGAAAACGGGCAACTTAAGCGCACCATGAAAACCCGCCACCTGATTATGCTCTCGCTGGGTGGCGTTATCGGCACAGGGTTATTCTTCAATACCGGATATATCATCTCGACAACCGGCGCGGCGGGCACGCTGCTGGCATATCTTATCGGTGCGCTGGTGGTCTGGCTGGTCATGCAATGTCTGGGCGAACTTTCCGTGGCGATGCCGGAAACCGGCGCGTTTCACGTCTATGCCGCCCGCTATCTCGGCCCGGCGACGGGGTATACCGTGGCGTGGCTCTACTGGCTTACGTGGACAGTGGCGCTGGGATCGAGCTTTACCGCGGCCGGGTTCTGCATGCAGTACTGGTTCCCACAGGTTCCCGTCTGGACGTGGTGCGTTGTCTTTTGCGCTGTGATTTTTGGTCTTAACGTGATTTCCACGCGCTTTTTCGCGGAAGGGGAATTCTGGTTCTCGCTGGTCAAGGTTATCACCATCGTCGCCTTTATTATTCTCGGCGGCGCGGCCATCTTTGGCTTTATCCCGATGGCGGACGGCTCTGCCGCGCCGGGACTAAGCAACATTACCGCCGAAGGCTGGTTCCCGCACGGTGGCCTGCCGATCCTGATGACCATGGTGGCGGTCAACTTTGCCTTCTCAGGAACGGAGCTTATCGGCATCGCGGCAGGGGAAACGGAAAACCCACACAAGGTTATTCCGGTTGCTATTCGCACCACCATCGCCCGGCTCATCATCTTCTTTATTGGCACCGTGTTTGTGCTGGCGGCGTTGATCCCGATGCAGCAGGCTGGCGTGGAGAAAAGTCCGTTCGTGCTGGTGTTTGAAAAGGTCGGCATTCCGTATGCGGCGGATATCTTTAACTTCGTGATCCTGACGGCGATCCTCTCGGCGGCGAACTCGGGTCTGTACGCCTCTGGCCGTATGCTTTGGTCTCTGTCTAACGAGAAAACGCTGCCGCGCTGCTTTGCCCGCGTCAACAAAAACGGCGTGCCGCTGACGGCGCTTTCTGTTTCCATGCTGGGCGGCGTGCTGGCGTTGTTCTCCAGCGTGGTCGCGCCGGATACGGTGTTTGTGGCCCTGTCAGCCATTTCCGGTTTTGCGGTGGTGGCGGTGTGGATTAGCATTTGCGCGTCGCACTTCGTGTTTCGTCGCCGTCACGTGCAGTCCGGCCAGCCGCTATCCGCGTTGCAGTATCGCGCGCCATGGTATCCGCTGGTGCCCGTGCTTGGCTTTATCCTCTGTCTGGTGGCCTGCGTCGGCCTGTGGTTTGACCCCAGCCAGCGTATTGCCCTTTATTGCGGGCTTCCGTTTGTCGCCCTGTGTTATGGTGCGTACTACCTGACCCGAAATCTGACCACGCAGGAGCCTGAACATGTCGCAGAATAATCCGCTTACCGCCCTCCTTGAAAAACAGCCGTTTGTCGTGCTGGATGGGGCGATGGCAACGGAGCTGGAAGCGCGCGGTTGTAACCTTGCCGACAGTCTCTGGTCGGCCAAAGTGCTGATGGAAAATCCGGAGCTGATCCGCGACGTACACCTCGACTACTACCGCGCGGGTGCACAGGTGGCGATCACCGCCAGCTATCAGGCGACACCCGCAGGCTTTGCCGCTCGCGGACTGGACGAGTCGCAATCCCGGACGCTGATCGGCAAAAGCGTAGAACTGGCACGCAAAGCGCGCGAAGCGTACCTGGCAGAGAATGCGCAGGCGGGCACGCTGCTGGTGGCGGGATCTGTGGGCCCTTACGGCGCGTATCTGGCCGATGGTTCCGAGTATCGCGGCGATTATGTGCGTAGCGCTGAAGAATTTACCGCCTTCCACCGCCCGCGTGTAGAGGCGCTGTTGGATGCGGGCGCGGACCTCCTGGCCTGTGAAACGCTGCCTTCGTTCACTGAGATTAAGGCGCTGGCGGCGTTGCTGACGGCGTATCCGCGCGCCCGGGCATGGTTCTCATTTACCCTGCGTGACAGCGTGCACCTGAGCGACGGAACGCCGCTGCGGGATGTTGTTTCTGCGCTGGAAAGCTACCCGCAGGTTGTCGCGCTGGGGATTAACTGTATCGCGCTGGAAAACACCACGGCGGCGCTGACGCATCTGCACAGCCTGACGTCGCTGCCCCTGGTGGTCTATCCGAACTCCGGCGAGCATTACGATGCGGTGAGTAAAACCTGGCATCACCACGGTGAAACGTGCGTGACGCTGGCGGGGTATTTACCGCAGTGGCTGGAAGCAGGCGCGAAGCTGATTGGCGGCTGCTGTCGGACCACGCCGCAGGATATTGCTGCGCTGACGGTTCAGCGCTGAGGCCTTTGCCGGGCGGCAGCTGCGCCTTACCCGGCCTACAAATTGCACGAACCGTAGGCCGGGTAAGCGCAGCGCCACCCGGCGAAACAACCGCACAAAATTCACTATCCTTTCCCGCTTTTTTTCTAAAAACGAATCGTCATTAGCGATTCTTTTTTATTCCTTTATCAAAATTCTCGCGCCGGAAATACTGCCCTCATAACAACAAGGGGAGCAGACGGTATGGCAATTTCATCGCGAATCACGTTATTTGGTGCACTGGCGCTGTGGGCATTTCAGGCGCAGGCGGTGGACGTCACCGTGGCGTATCAGACTTCTGCGGAACCGGCGAAAGTCGCGCAGGCGGATAACACCTTCGCCAAAGCGAGCGGGGCGAACGTCGACTGGCGCAAGTTCGACAGCGGCGCGGCAATTGTGCGGGCGTTAGCCTCGGGCGACGTGCAGATTGGCAACCTGGGTTCCAGCCCGCTGGCCGTTGCCGCCAGCCAGCAGGTGCCGATTGAAGTCTTCCTGCTGGCATCGCAGCTCGGAAATTCCGAAGCGCTGGTGGTGAAGAAAAGCATCACGAAACCCGAAGATTTGATTGGCAAACGCATCGCGGTGCCGTTTATCTCCACCACGCATTACAGCCTGCTGGCAGCGCTGAAACACTGGGGCATTAAGCCGGGCCAGGTGCAGATCATCAACCTGCAACCTCCAGCGATTATTGCCGCCTGGCAGCGTGGCGACATTGACGGAGCATACGTCTGGGCGCCCGCCGTCAACGAGCTGGAAAAAGACGGCACCGTGCTGACCGACTCCGAAAAAGTGGGGCAATGGGGGGCGCCAACACTTGATGTCTGGGTCGTTCGTAAGGACTTTGCCGAAAAACACCCTGAAGTGGTGAAAGCCTTCGCCAAAAGCGCCATCGAGGCCCAGCAGCCTTACATCAGCAACCCGGATGAATGGCTGAAACAGCCCGCCAACCTGGAGAAACTCTCACGTCTGAGCGGCGTGCCGGAAGCTGACGTGCCGGGGCTGGTGAAAGGCAACACCTATCTGACACCTGCGCAGCAGGTCCAGCAGCTGAACGGGCCGGTGAGCAAAGCGATTGTCGACACTGCGACGTTCCTGAAAGAGCAGGGCAAAGTGCCTGCGGTGGCAGCGGATTACAGCCGGTTCGTGACCGACCGCTTTGTGAAATAAGGGGGCTGCGATGCTGAACATTACAAACCTGTCTGCCGATTACGGCGGCAAACCCGCCCTGAAAGAGATCAACCTGACGCTGGACAGCGGTGAACTGCTGGTCGTACTGGGGCCGTCCGGCTGCGGGAAAACGACGCTGCTGAACCTGATCGCCGGGTTTGTACCGTATCAGCACGGCACGATCCAACTCGAAGGAAAACGGGTAACGGGGCCGGGCGCAGAGCGCGGCGTGGTCTTCCAGAACGAAGGGCTACTTCCGTGGCGAAACGTGCAGGAAAACGTTGCGTTTGGTCTGCAACTGGCCGGCGTAGCGCGTGAACAGCGTCTGAATACGGCGCGCGACATGTTGAAAAAGGTCGGGCTGGAGGGGGCTGAAAAACGCTTTATCTGGCAGCTTTCAGGCGGGCAGCGTCAGCGCGTCGGGATCGCCCGCGCGCTGGCGGCTAACCCTCAGCTGCTGTTGCTGGACGAACCTTTCGGGGCGCTGGATGCCTTTACCCGTGAGCAGATGCAAACCCTGCTGCTGCGCCTGTGGCACGAAACCGGCAAGCAGGTGCTGTTAATCACCCACGATATCGAAGAGGCCGTGTTTATGGCGACGGAGCTGGTGCTGCTCTCACCGGGACCGGGACGCGTGCTGGAGCGTCTGCCGCTTGAGTTTGCCCGGCGCTATGTGGCGGGAGAGCCAGTACGCAGCATTAAATCAGACCCGCTATTTATCGAAAAACGGGAATACATCCTGAGCCGTGTGTTTGAACAGCGGGAGGCGTTCTCATGAGCATTGTCTTCAGTGAAAAAACGCGGCGGACGCGCCGTGCCTTACGCTGGCCGTTCTCTCGCCAGCTCACCTTAAGCGTCAGCACGCTGGTGGTGTTGCTGGCGGTATGGTGGGCGGTTGCCGCGCAGCAGTGGATCAGCCCGCTGTTTCTGCCCCCGCCAGGCCAGGTTCTGGAAAAACTGATCGCCATCGCCGGACCGCAGGGCTTTATGGATGCCACCCTCTGGCATCATTTAGGCGCCAGTCTGACGCGTATTCTGGTGGCGCTGCTGGCGGCGGTCATTATTGGCGTTCCGGTGGGGATTGCGATGGGACTGAGCCCGACAGTGCGCGGCATTCTCGACCCGCTGATAGAGCTTTACCGTCCCGTACCGCCGCTGGCTTATCTGCCCCTGATGGTGATCTGGTTTGGCATCGGCGAGACGTCAAAGATCTTACTGATATATCTGGCTATTTTTGCGCCGGTAGCAATGTCGGCCCTGGCTGGCGTAAAGAGTGCGCAGCAGGTACGCATACGTGCGGCGCAGTCGCTCGGCGCCAGCCGCGCGCAGGTACTGCTGTTCGTCATTTTACCAGGTGCGCTGCCGGAGATATTGACCGGGTTGCGCATCGGCCTTGGGGTGGGCTGGTCAACGCTGGTGGCGGCAGAGCTGATTGCCGCCACGCGCGGCCTTGGGTTTATGGTGCAGTCGGCGGGAGAGTTCCTGGCGACTGACGTGGTACTGGCAGGGATCGCGGTCATCGCCGCGATCGCCTTTGGATTAGAACTGGGACTGCGCACGCTACAGCGTCGCCTGACGCCCTGGCATGGAGAAATACAATGAGTGAACGTCTGACGATTATCCCGTTGGGGCCGTACATTGGCGCGCAGGTGTCGGGCCTGGACGTAACCCGTCCGCTGAGCGATAACCAGTTTGAGCAGCTGTACCACGCGGTGCTGCGCCATCAGGTGGTGTTCCTGCGCGAGCAGGCCATCACCCCGCAACAGCAGCGCGCGCTGGCCCTGCGTTTTGGCGACCTGCATATCCACCCGGTCTACCCGCATGCGGAAGGGGTGGAGGAAATTATCGTGCTGGACACTCATAACGATAACCCGCCCGATAATGACAACTGGCACACGGACGTTACCTTTATCGACACACCGCCAGCCGGGGCGATTCTGGCAGCAAAACTACTGCCAGAGACCGGCGGCGATACGCTGTGGGCGAGCGGCATTGCGGCGTTTGAGGCGCTCTCCGCGCCGTTCCAGACCTTGCTAAGTGGCCTGCGGGCGGAGCATGATTTTAAAAAATCGTTCCAGGAGTATAAGTACCGTAAAACGGAAGAGGAGCACCAGCGCTGGCTGGATGCGGTCGCAAAACATCCGCCGCTGTTGCACCCGGTGGTGCGTACCCATCCGGTGACCGGCAAGCAGGCGCTGTTTGTGAACGAAGGGTTTACCTCGCGCATTGTGGACGTAACGGAAAAAGAGAGCGAGGCGTTGCTCAGTTTCCTGTTTGCGCATATCACGAAGCCGGAGTTTCAGGTGCGCTGGCGCTGGCAGGAGAACGATCTGGCGATCTGGGATAACCGCGTCACGCAGCATTACGCCAATGCGGATTACCTGCCGCAGCGAAGGATTATGCAGCGGGCGACGATTTTGGGGGATAAGCCGTTCTACCGTGCGGTTTGAGCCCCTCACCCTAACCCTCTCCCCAAAGGGGCGAGGGGACTGACCGGTGCGGTTTTCACCCTCTCCCTTTTAGGGAGAGGGCAGGGGTGAGGGTATTAAGTGCGCCTCTATATACCGCTGATAGCGGTTCGCCTTCAGATAACACAGATCCACCAGCACCAGCCCGTCGATACAGTTATTGAACGCCGGATCGCTGCCGAAATCGATAAACTGCACGCCGCCTGGCTCGCATAGCTCGGAATATTGTTTATAAAGCGGCGGAATACCGCAGCCCAGATTGCCGAGCAGGGATTTGAGCTTTGTCAGGTCATCCACGTAATCCACCCCGCTAAATTGCGCCAGCACGTCCGGGAGTGACGCCGGGTAGGGTTGACGCGAGGCGGCTAACGCGTGGCTGGCCGGAAACCAGAGACGATAAAACGCGACCAGCAGATCCCGGGCGGCAGGCGGTAAGCCGCCGGAGATGGACACCGGACCAAACAGGTAACGGTAATGTGGATAGCGCGCCAGATAGGCGCCAATGCCTGACCACAGGTAGTCCAGACCGCGACGTCCCCAGTAGCGCGGCTGTATAAAGCTGCGCCCCAGCTCAATGCCGTGCTCCAGTATGTCCTGCATTTTTTCGTCGTAGTGGAACAGGCTGTAACTGTACAATCCCTCGACGCCGCACTTTTCCACCTGCATGGCCGTTGGCATAAAGCGGTACGCGCCGACAATCTCGAGGTCATCATCATCCCACAGAATAAGGTGCAGATAGTCATCATCGTAGCTGTCGGTATCCCGGCGCTTTCCGCTGCCTTCCTCCACGGCGCGAAAGGCAATCTCGCGCAGTCGCCCCAGCTCGCGCAGCAGAGGCGCCTCTTCCTGCCCGTTGCGCTGCCACAAATAGATGGTTTTACCATCGCTGGTTTTGCCCAGACATTCGGCCTGCGCCAGCTCCCGCTTCAGCGTGGCCCTGTCTTCCGGGCGGGCAATGGCGCACTGGGTTTTAAAGACGCCAGGCAATCCCTTGCCAAGTCGTATCACGTGCTGACGGCACTGCTCGGCCATCTCACGCGATGAAAGGGTAGAGCTAAACCGATCATTCCAGGCAATCTGCTGGCCGATTTTAATCGGCAGCTGGCTGTGACGGCGGCGAAACATCTGTTGCATCAGCAGCAGCAGGGATACCGTCGGCGATACCAGGGTGCTGGCATAAAACAGCAGGCTGTTGTGGGCCTGAATATGTACCGGTAGCAGCGGTACCCGTAGTTTGCTGGCCAGCTTGATAAAGCCCGGATGCCACTTTTTATCGCGGATGCCTTTACGCGTTGGGCGGGAGACTTCGCCCGCCGGGAAGAAGATCAGCACGCCGGCGTTTTGCAGGTGCTGCTCCATCTGCACCAGAGATGCTTTTGCGGTTCTGCCGCCCATATTGTCCACGGGGATAAACAACGAGCTGAGGGGCTCAAGGTGAGACAGCATCCGGTTGGTGACAACCTTGACGTCCCGGCGCACGCGCGAAACGGCATACAGTAGCGCCAGCCCATCCAGGGTGCCCGTCGGGTGGTTCGCTATCACAATGAGTGGGCCGTGTTCGGGGATTTGTTCGAGGTCTCGGGCGGAAATGGTGCAGAGAATATCAAGGTGTTCCAGAACCTGCTCTACCATATCCAGCCCTTTCAGGTGACGGTGGCTGGCGGCAAACTGCTGAAATTCGTCTTCGTGGAGCAGTCTTTTTAACAGACTTTTTTGCCAGGGTGCGGGCCTCGCCTGAGGCCAAAGGTCATCAAGAACGCTGTCGAGACTAAACATTGATCACTCCTCCTGCCGTCTTGCCCAGACAGTAGAAGGAGGAGATGTCGGTTGTATTGCAGTTTAGTGAAGATTCGCGCAGAGAGTAGGCCGGGTATGGCGAAGCCACCCGGCGCTAAAGCGGATTAACGCAGAATTTTCTTCTCAGCCAGATCCAGCGCGAAGTAGCTGAAGATCAGATCCGCGCCCGCGCGTTTGATCGCCCCCAGGCTTTCGAGGATCACTTTCTCTTCGTCGATGGCACCCGCCTGCGCGGCGAATTTGATCATCGCGTACTCGCCGCTCACCTGGTATGCGCCCAGCGGCAGTTCGGTGCGTTCGCGAATGTCGCGCAGGATATCCAGATACGCGCCGGCCGGTTTCACCATCAGACAGTCTGCGCCCTGTGCTTCATCGAGCAGAGATTCACGAATCGCTTCGCGGCGGTTCAGCGGGTTCATCTGATAGGTTTTACGATCGCCCTTCAGCGCCGTGCCCGCCGCTTCACGGAACGGGCCGTAGAAGGAGGAGGCGAATTTGGTGGAGTAGGACATGATGGCGGTGTCGGTAAAGCCTGCCGCATCCAGCGCATGACGAATAGCCTGAACCTGACCATCCATTGCCGCAGAAGGTGCAATGAAATCCGCACCCGCGGCGGCGGCAACCACCGCCTGCTTGCCCAGATTCAGCAGGGTCGCATCGTTGTCCACGCCGTGATCGCACAGCACACCGCAGTGGCCATGAGAGGTGTATTCGCAGAAGCAGGTATCGGACATGACGATCATCTCCGGCACACTCTCTTTGCAGATGCGCGACATGCGTGCCACGAGGCCGTCTTCTTTCCATGCATCACTGCCGGTTGCGTCAGTGTGGTGGGAGATACCGAACGTCATCACCGAGCGGATGCCCGCATTCGCAATGCGTTCGATCTCGCGGGCCAGATGCTTTTCAGGAATGCGCATCACGCCCGGCATCGCGTCGATGGCTTTGTAGTCATCGATCTCTTCTTCAACAAAAATCGGCAACACCAGATCGTTTAAGGTCAGTGTTGTCTCTTCAAACATGGCGCGCAGTGCGGGTGACTTGCGCAGGCGACGGGGACGAGCAATTAAATCGGTCATGGTATGCCTGATGTTTGTGGAACAAAGAGGCTTAGTGTACCTGAAAGCGGAGAGTGGTGTTTTACTAAAGTTGTCTTTTAGATTTTCGAAATCGATTAATATACGCTACATGTATTTTGTATATATTATAAATCTTATTATGGTGTCCAGAGTGGTATGTGATATTGGTGAGGCTTCTATATTGGTTTGGGATTATAAATATAAATGATTTATTGCTTTTTATTATATGTGTCGAAGCAACTAAAGTAGTTTGCAATCAGTTGAATTTATAATATTTATTCATAATGATTGATATTGTCCTGGGATTATAAGCTTATTTGTCTGAATACGGACTTAATGGAATCATTCATTGAACCTTTTCGAAGTGAAACTGCATAATTCCTTCCGCAATTAAACGTTGCCAAATGATTTGATGGACAAACTTGCTTACGTCCCTGAGGAGGGATGACCCAATGCAAACATGGAAAAAGAAACTGGTTGTATCACAACTTGCATTAGCCTGCACACTGGCTATCGCTTCTCAGGCCAATGCGAAAGATATATCCGGCACGACATATAATACTTTTGGATATGACAATACTGCGTCCACGCCCTGGTATTATGGTTATGCTGACTGGGATTATTCAGATGCCACACATGATGGTGACATTTATCCAGTCATCAATAAATCAACCGTAAACGGAGTTATTTCGACATACTATCTGGATGATGGTGTCAATGGCCGTGCGAACGCGTTGAGTATTTCTAACAGCACCATTAACGGCATGATCACGTCAGAATGTATGACCACGACGTGTGCAGAAGGCGTAGATACTGACGGCACTACGCATACCCAGTACGATCGTTTTAGCCTGACTGTTGATAACTCCACCATCAACGATACCTACGAGCATTATGCGTATGATGTCGTTAATGGCGATACCACTGAAACGCATTATCTGGACACCTATGGTCTGGGTAACGCCATCACCCTGGATGTTGAGTCTGATATCGTTATTCAGAACAATTCCCACATCGCGGGCATCACGCTGACGCAGGGTTATCAGGAGCTTGATAACACGCCATACGACGGTGTTGAAGGCGTTGCTAACAGCAGCAATATCTTTACCGATACGCTGGTGGTGAAAGACTCTGTGCTGACCTCTGGCGCATACAGCGATCTGGGTACCAGCGGCTTCTACGGTCAAACGGCGAAGCCAAGCGACTACGGTGAAACCAACGCCACGGCTGCGGATGATGCGGCGCTGATCGTTGCTGCCAGTGCGTCTGATAACGCCATGCAGACCACCGCTACCTTCGATCACTCTACCGTTACGGGTGACATTCTTTTCTCCAGCACCTTTGATAACAACTTCTACGAGAATGGCGATCCGGCAACGGATACCACAGAAGATGGCGTCTATAACCCAACCACCAACGGCTGGGATGGTACCGATAAACTGGATGTCACGCTGACCAACGGCAGTAAGTGGGTGGGTGCAGCGCAGTCCAGCGTTGAAGCTATCGGCACTGCGCAGATGTATGGCCAGGGCTACAGCAACGTAGACTGGCACGCATTGTCCCCGAATAGCATCTGGCCTGATTCTACCTTTGACAGCAACGGTCACGTTGCCGGTGAAGAGGTGTATCAGAGCGGCCTGTTCAACGTGGCGCTGGATAACGGTTCCGAGTGGGATACCCGCAAGATCTCCAACATCGATGCACTGACGGTGAACAACCAGTCTCAGGTCAATGTTGAAAACTCCGGCCTGCTGGCAGATTCCATCACCCTGACCAATGCTTCAACCTTGAATATTGGCGACAGCGGTGCCGTGGCAACCGACAGTCTGTATCTGGATAGCTACAGCCGTGCGGCACTGACTGAAGAGACGGCAGAACTGTATGCCAACACCATTACTGTAGACAACGGTGCAGAGCTGGCGCTGGGTCTGGGTCAGGTTGATACGCACAATATGGTGCTGACTGATGGCGGTGTGCTCAACGTTGCCAGCCGCGATTATGTGCTGAACAGCGACCTGAACAACGCACGCTATATCACCAACGATAGCCATAAAGCGGACTACGACTATGGTGTTGTCGCGCTGAACTCTGACGGCCATCTGGCGGTGAACGGTGACGTTGCCGGTAACTATAAAGTGCGCATCGACGATGCGACCGGTGCAGGCTCCGTAGCTGACTACAAAAACAAAGAGATCATTCGCGTCTATGACAATAACGCGGATACCGCTGCCAGCTTTACTGCGGCAAACAAAGCTGATTTAGGTGCATACACCTATCAGGCGCAGCAGAAGGGTGACACCGTTGTTCTCCAGCAGGAAGAGCTGACTGACTACGCCAACATGGCGCTGAGCATTCCTTCTGCTAATACCAACATCTGGAATCTGCAACAGGATACCGTGGGTACCCGTCTGACCAACAGCCGTCATGGCCTGGCAGATAACGGCGGCGCATGGGTGAGCTATTTTGGCGGCAACTTTGACGCGGATAATGGCACCGTTAGCTACGATCAGGACGTAAGCGGCATTATGGTGGGTCTGGATACTCAGATCGACGGTAATAACGCGAAGTGGATTGTCGGTGGTGCGGCTGGTTTCGCGAAGGGTGATATCAGCGATCGTACTGGTCAGGTCGATCAGGACAGCCAGACTGCGATGATCTACGCGTCGGCGAAGTTCATGAACGACATCTTCCTCGACAGCTCCATGAGCTACACCCGCTTCAACAACGACCTCTCTGCTACCATGAGCAACGGTCAGTATGTTGACGGTAATACCACGACTGACGCCGTTGGTTTCGGGATGAAACTGGGCTATGACTGGAAACCAAACCTGTCTGGCTACGTCACGCCTTACGCGGCGATCTCTGGCCTGTTCCAGTCCGGTGATGACTATCAGTTAAGCAACGACATGCGTATCGATGGCCAGTCTTACGACAGTATGCGTTATGAGCTCGGCGTGGATGCAGGTTATACCTTCAACTACGGTGGCGAGCAGGCATTAACCCCTTACTTCAAGCTGGCTTACGTGTATGACGATGCCGACAACAATGCTGATATCAACAATGACAGCATTGACAACGGCGTGGAAGGCTCTGCGGTTCGCGTGGGACTGGGCACTCAGTTCAGCTTCACGAAAAACTTCAGTGCTTACACTGATGCGACTTATCTGGGCGGCGGCGACGTTGACCAGAACTGGGGAGCAAACCTGGGTGTGAAATATACCTGGTAAGAAAAAAACGCGGGGGATTTTGCCCCCGCTTTTTTATGTGCTTTAAAAATAATAAAGAACCGACATATACAGATGACTTGAGGTATGCATGAACGTTAATGCGAAACCACTTTCTGAATTAAGCCGGCTCATAAAGTGTCTGGAAGTCGCCGGTACCCCATTTAAAACGGAACCACAACAATTTATAACTACCGGCAATAATGATGATGAACCATTGACATTTGTAATACAATCCGGCCTGACAGTCGTTCACCGTAAATCAGATGAATTACTCGTGGGTATTGCACGGGCACCCTATATTCATGGATTAAGTGCATGGATTAATGACAGCTATCTTGAATATTCTCTGATGGCACAAACACCTTGTACCGGATTTTATTTGCCAGCCTCTACTGCATGCGAAATTATTCAAGAAGCGCAACTCTGGCAAGAAGCATTCTGCTGGCTTTCATGGCTAAATCATTTACTGGGAAAACGTGATATCCAGCTGGTCGGAAATAATTCGTATAGCCAAATTCGGGCGATGCTAATCAATATGGCCGAGTGGGATGACACGCTACGCTCAAAAATTGGTGTGATGAATCATATTCAGCGTAGCACGCGTATATCACGTTCGGTGGTTGCGGAGGTTCTGGCGGCGCTGCGTCAGGGGAACTACATCAATATGAGCCGGGGCAAACTGATCAGTATCAACCGTTTGCCCACGGACTATTAAGCTCAGTTAGCGGCCGTAAGTACCTGCGCTTTATTGGCGCTCAGCTCGGCTACAAGGTTATTTACGCCATCACTCATATTCACGAAGCGGGTGTTCGGTGACCGGGTGACCACCACAAAAGCGCCCACGTTTGATTGCGGAATCATCGCCATGTAGGTGATGAATCCGCCACCCCCACCGGTTTTTTGAATAATACCCGGGCGACCATCTTTTGGCGCCATATATACCCAGCCCATGCCGAGGGCATCGGCTTTACCGGGAACATCCATACCAATGACGCGACGTAACTGAGCACGCTGGTAGATGAGCGTCTGCATTCGGTCGGCCTGATTACTGCGCGCGTAAAAATCCGATGAGAGGAACTGTTGCATCCAGCGCATCATGTCGCCAGGCGTAGAGTAAACCCCACCGCTGCCAATGGCTGCCAGCGTGTTATTACACGGGCTGGCCCCTTTTTCCGCCACCATCAGACGCTTGCACTGGTCCGGGGAGGGGGTGTAAGTAGTATCTTTCATCCCGAGCGGACGCGTGATTTGCTCTTCAAACAGCTGAGGGTAAGGCTTACCTGATGCCGTTGCTAACGCGTCGGCCAGCAGATCAAACGCCAGGTTAGAATAGCCAGCCTGAGAACCCGGAGCCGATTTCAGCGTTGCGGTGCTCAGGTAATTCCAGCGTTGTTCGCGAGTTGGCCAGACAAAGACAGGGCGATGCGCAGCGCCACCGGGCTGTTCTCGCGGCAGGGCGCTGGTATGGGTCGCCAGGTTCACCAGCCTGATCGGCGTTCCCTGATATGTCGGAACGCGAGCGCCGGGTGGCGCATATTTGCTGAGTGGATCGTCGAGTTTTACCACGCCCTGATCGAGCAATTTCACCAGCATTTCGCTGGTCATCAGCTTGGTTATCGACGCGACACGGATAACGGAATCCAGCTGCGGGCGAACGTTATTTCCCGGTCGTGTTTCACCGAAGCTGCGAAACACCCGCTGGTTACCGTCGATCACGACCAGCGCCATTCCCGTCGCACCACTGCCGTAATAAATAAGGTTCGCATAGCGATCGGCAATGTCAGAGGCCAGAACCGGTGCCGTCAGAGGCTGTGCTGCCTGGGCGGTGGACAGGCTCACCGCACACAGCGCGGCGAAAGAGAGCAGACAACGTTTCAACGAAAAGCATCCATCCAGTGAATAAGGAGAGTTACGGGTAGTTATACTACTAATCGGCGTCGGGCAATCGTCCGATTTGCATAACGATAGCGAGAAAAACGTAACCGTGGGTAAATTTGCACAATTTACTTACGGCCAGACTCCCATTTTGTGACATCGGGCTTATGATAGTCACCAGTTACATTCATTATTGCGGAGAACGGTATGTCTGAAAAGCGTGTGGTTTTGGTGGTTGATATGCAGAATGGGGTGTTTAAGACGCCGCGCCATCAGAGTGAGAAATGTGTCTCACTGATCAATCAGCTTACCCAGGCTGCTGAGGCCGTTATTTTCATACAGCATACTGAAGCTGGCGGGCTAGAGGAGGGGAGCGAAGGGTTTGCATTGCTGCCCGATCTCAACCAGCCGGCAGGGGCGTTTTACGTCACGAAGACCGCTTGCGATGCCTTCTATAACACTTCGCTCGAGGCACTGTTGCGCGAACAGGAGATCGATGAATTTATTATCTGCGGCTGCGCGACGGATTATTGTGTCGATGCCACCTTTAAAAACGGTGTCAGCCGGGGCTACCACATCACGGTTGCGGAGGATGCCCACACCACGGCCAATCGTCCAGCGGCCGATGCCCAGGTTCTGATCGCGCACTATAACGATGTCTGGCGTAACTTCATCGCCCCTGCCAACCCGCCTTCGGTGAAACGCACCGAAACAATTCTTGAAAACTGGAAAGCGAACTAATAATTCACCCGCAGGTCTGACTTTTTTGCCTGAGCCGGGAGGCTGGCCCAGGCAAGGTTTCGTGTGGCGATATGTTAAACACAGCAACAGCCATAACAACAAGAAGGAAGCACAATGTTTAAGTCTTTTTTCCCAAAGCCGGGGCCCTTTTTCCTGTCGGCATTTATTTGGGCACTGCTGGCTGTCATTTTCTGGCAGGCCGGTGGCGGCGCGTGGCTGACCCGTCTTACGGGGGCAACGGGCGACATTCCCATTAGCGCTGCGCGCTTCTGGTCCATGAGCTATCTGCTTTTCTACGCCTATTACATGCTCTGCGTGGGGCTTTTTGCCATGTTCTGGTTTATCTATTCGCCTCACCGCTGGCAATACTGGTCGATTCTCGGCACGTCGTTAATCATCTTTGTCACCTGGTTCCTGGTGGAAGTTGGCGTGGCGGTCAACGCCTGGTATGCGCCGTTTTACGATCTGATCCAGACGGCGCTGAGTTCGCCGCATAAAGTGACCATTAACCAGTTCTACCATGAGGTGGGGATCTTCCTCGGCATCGCCCTCATCGCCGTGGTGATCGGCGTGATGAATAACTTTTTCGTCAGTCACTATGTGTTCCGCTGGCGTACCGCGATGAACGAACACTATATGGCGCACTGGCAGCACCTGCGTCATATCGAAGGTGCCGCACAGCGTGTGCAGGAAGACACCATGCGTTTTGCCTCTACACTCGAAGATATGGGCGTGAGCTTTATTAATGCCATCATGACGCTGATCGCCTTCCTGCCGGTGCTGGTGACGCTCTCATCCCACGTTCCGGAACTGCCGATTGTCGGCCATCTGCCGTACGGCCTGGTCATTGCCGCGATTGTCTGGTCGCTGATGGGAACGGGACTGCTGGCAGTGGTGGGGATCAAGCTGCCGGGGCTGGAATTTAAAAACCAGCGCGTGGAAGCGGCCTACCGTAAAGAGCTGGTGTATGGTGAAGACGATGCCAACCGTGCGTCACCGCCTACCGTGCGTGAGCTGTTTGGCGCCGTACGTCGTAATTACTTCCGCCTCTATTTCCATTACATGTATTTCAATATCGCGCGCATCCTTTATCTTCAGGTTGATAACGTTTTCGGGTTGTTCCTGCTGTTCCCGTCCATCGTTGCGGGTACGATTACGCTCGGTCTGATGACCTAGATCACCAACGTTTTTGGTCAGGTTCGCGGTTCGTTCCAGTACCTGATTAGCTCCTGGACTACGCTGGTGGAGCTGATGTCCATCTACAAACGTTTACGCAGTTTCGAGCGTGAGCTGGACGATAAGGATTTGCAGGAAGTCACCCATACATTAGGTTAAAAAGGAATTGCTATGCCATTTGCCGTACCACGTGCATTACCGCTGACGTTACTCGCCGCCGTCGTGCTGGCGGGCTGTGCCGAGAAAGGGGCCGCCCCGCTCAAAGAAGGGGAGAAGCCCGTTGATGTGGCGAGCGTGGTGCGGCAAAAAATGCCCGCCAGCGTGAAGGATCGCAGTGAGTGGGCTGATGCGCTGGCAACGACCTTTAAAAGTCAGAAGATCGCGCCTACCGAGGAGAACATCTGCTCTGTACTGGCGGTGGCGCAGCAGGAATCGATGTATCAGTCAGATCCTGTTGTGCCTGGCCTGAACAAAATCGCCTGGAAGGAGATCGACCGCCGGGCCGAATCGATGCATATCCCGGTTTTCCTGGTACATACCGCACTTAAAATCACCTCGCCAAACGGGAAAAGCTACAGCGAACGGCTGGATACGGTGAAAACCGAGAGGCAGCTCAGCGCCATTTTCGATGATTTCATCAATATGGTGCCGATGGGGCAGAAGCTGTTTGGCTCGCTGAATCCGGTACATACCGGCGGTCCGATGCAGGTAAGCATCGCATTTGCGGAAAAGCATACCGACGGCTATCCGTGGGATATCGACGGTACGGTGCGTCAGGAAGTCTTCTCCCTGCGCGGTGGGCTGTGGTTTGGGACGTATCACCTGCTGAATTATCCGGCCAACTACGATAAACCGCTGTATCGTTTTGCCGACTTTAACGCGGGCTGGTATGCCAGCCGAAATGCAGCCTTCCAGAATGCGGTAAGCCGCGCCAGCGGTGTGAAGCTCGCTTTGGATGGCGATCTCATTGCTTACGGCAGCAGCGAGGCAGGGTCCACCGAACGGGCAGTGCGAAAACTTTCGACGAAGCTGGAGATGAGCAACAGTGACATTCGCCGACAGCTGGAGAAGGGTGACAGCCTGGCGTTTGAGAAAACGGATCTGTATAAGCAGGTTTTCGCGCTTGCAGAGAAGAAAAGTGGAAAGGCACTACCCAGAGCCATTCTGCCAGGCATTCAGCTTGAAAGCCCGAAGATCACGCGTAACCTGACGACCGCATGGTTCGCAAAACGCGTGGACGATCGTCGGGCTCGCTGTATGGGACTGTAATCAGTGGCGGTTGCGCCAGCGCAGCACGAGCGCAATCACGCCCAGAACCATGCTGCCCGCGAGGAAGGGAATGAGCCCGAATACGGTGCTCACGCCTAAACCGATTTCAACGCGCGGGCGGCCGGTATCCTGCACCTGCATCAGATGCTCATACACGCCAGGGGCATGCACCAGCATGTTCAGCAGTTGGGTTCCTGCCCAGAAACAAAACAGAACAAACAGGGCATAGGCAATATTCCCCGCCGTGGAGGTTTTTGGTTGTTTTCCGCCAAAAATCGGTTTCGACAATGTAAAGTCTGCCATAAGACCTCCCGAAAATATCACTCTGTTTTAATACGCGTCGTACAGGGTGAGTGTGACAGGTCATAGCATTTGTCAATATCAGAATCGTGGGAAATTCGGCTCAGGATTTCTCCTGGATTGTCGATTTCTGCATCACGTCACAAATTGATAACATAAGTGAAACTGCGCTGCTTTTCAGAATTTACGTATCCGCCACAGACGGCTTTATCAAACTGTGAGAGGATAGTTTTTTTTCTGCCGGAGTTGTCATGAAGCTCACTTCCAAACTACGCCGTGACTGGCATTACTACGCCTTTGCGATCGGGCTGATCTTTATACTCAACGGTGTTGTCGGGCTGCTGGGATTTGAAGCGAAGGGCTGGCAAACCTATGCGGTTGGGCTGGTGACCTGGGTAATCAGTTTCTGGCTGGCGGGATTCATTATCCGCCGTCGTCCCGATGAGACGACGGCAGAGAAAGCCGACTAACCGTCAGTTAACAGAGCTTTTCAGGGCGCTGTCAGCGGCGTGACGCTCCAGCGCCAGTTCAATCAGGCGGGTGATCAGTTCCGGATAGCTTATTCCGCTGGCCTGCCACAATTTCGGGTACATGCTGATATTGGTAAAGCCCGGCAGGGTGTTGATTTCGTTAATCACCACCTCGTTATCCGCCGTCAGAAACACATCGACGCGCGCCATCCCACTGCATCCCAGCGCCTGATACGCTTCAACGGCGATCGCCCGGATCTTGTCGTTAACGTCAGGATCGAGCGCGGCGGGAACCACAACCTGGGCACCTTTGTCGTCAATATATTTGGTGTCGTAGGAGTAGAAGTCGCTATTCAGCACCACTTCACCACAGGTACTCGCCTGCGGGAAGTCGTTACCCAGTACGGCGCACTCAATTTCGCGCCCGTTAATTCCCTGCTCAACCACCACCTTGTGGTCAAACTCAAAGGCCAGACGAACGGCATCGTTAAACTGTGCTTCGCTGGTGACTTTGCTGACGCCGACGGACGAGCCCTGATTCGCCGGTTTCACGAACAGCGGCAGGCCGAGTTGCGCCTGGATCTGCGCGAAGCTGTGTTTATCGCGGTTGGCGCGAGTGAGCGTGACGAACGGTGCAATATTCAGACCGGCGTCGCGCAGCAGACGTTTTGTGACGTCTTTATCCATGCAGGCGGCAGAACCCAGCACATCGGAGCCGACAAACGGCAGGTTCGCCATCCGCAACATGCCTTGCAGGGAGCCGTCTTCGCCCAGCGTGCCGTGAACGATAGGGAACACCACGTCAATCTGTGCCAGCGCCTGCGCGTTCCCGGCATCGATAAGCTGTCCCTGTGCCACGCCTGGAACCGTTGCGACGCTGATATCAGAAGGATTAAGGGCGATGCGCGCCGGATCATCAGCGTGTAACAGATACTGGCTGGCATCGTTAACATGCCATTGGCCCTGTTTATCAATGCCCAGCAGCACCACGTCAAAACGGCTTTTATCAATCGCATCAACGATATTTTTAGCCGATTGCAATGACACCTCGTGCTCTGATGATTTTCCCCCAAAGACAATACCTACGCGCTGCTTTGCCATCTCACTCTCTTCCAGTCTGACGAAAAGCCAATAACATACCACGATGCCCGGCGGGTTTCGCGGCCTTCTGCCATAATGTTTTGAGGGATGTTGAAGGGGGGCGCGTGAAAGGAAAAGGTCTGCTTATTCTTATTGTTATTGCCGGGATCGCCACGGTGGGCTACCGCTGGTTGCCGCCGCATTACAACCCTTTCGTGCCGCTTACGCTTGACGATCCGCCAGGAAAAATAACCCAGTTTAAACTCCGGCGCTTAACGCCGCAGGCGTGCGAAAACCTGTTAGCGCAGGCGAATCAACGCCAGCTTATCCGTACCCAGGCGGTCGCTGACAGCGCCGGGGAATGTCCGCTGAGTAACGTGGTGCGCGTGCGCGATTTTGGCCCAGTGAGCCTGAACAGCAGCTTCCTTGCCAGTTGCCCGCTGGCGTTAAGCTCGGCGCTGTTTGTCAGCCAGCAGGCCCGGCCGCTCACCAAAACCTGGACCGGCAGCGAGCTTACGCGTATTGAACATCTGGGCAGCTTCGCCTGCCGCAATATCTACAGCCGCCCGGATGCGCGGCGCAGCGAACATGCCACGGCGGATGCGCTGGATATCAGCGCTTTCAGGCTGGCAAACGGACAGCGTGTTACCGTCCTCAACGGCTGGAAAGCGGAAAAGACGCAGCCCTGGCTACAGGCCCTGCTGTCGGCAAGCTGCGGCTATTACGGTAACGGTCTGGGGCCGGACTACAATGCCGCCCATGCCAACCATTTCCATCTGGGAATGCGGGGCTATGGCTTATGTCGATGAAGCATAATCTTCCGCCGAAAATTGGATAGATTGTGACTTATCTCACAAATATGATGACTGGGAAGATAAAACACCAAAGTCTGCAAGGCCGCATCTCTGGCGCTATGTCATTGCGCGTAACTTGCTAATCTGTCGGCGAATTCGCCTAAAAATGAAGACTATTTCTGTTATGGAATCCTGGAAAGTTAACCTCATTTCAATCTGGTTCGGCTGCTTCTTCACCGGACTGGCTATCAGCCAGATATTGCCCTTCCTGCCGCTTTACGTGTCGCAGCTGGGGGTCACTTCCCATGAAGCGCTCTCTATGTGGTCCGGCCTGACGTTCAGCGTGACGTTTCTGGTGTCCGCCATTGTGTCACCGATGTGGGGCAGCCTTGCGGATCGCAAGGGGCGCAAGTTGATGCTGCTCCGCGCCTCGCTGGGGATGGCGATAGCCATTTTGCTCCAGGCCTTCGCCACCAACGTCTGGCAGCTGTTTATTCTGCGGGCGATAATGGGGCTGACCTCCGGGTACATTCCGAATGCCATGGCGCTGGTGGCCTCACAGGTACCGCGCGAGCGGAGCGGCTGGGCACTCAGCACGCTTTCCACGGCCCAGATTAGCGGTGTAATTGGCGGCCCCCTGCTCGGCGGCTTCCTGGCTGACCATGTTGGGCTGCGCGCGGTCTTTATCATTACCGCCATCCTGCTAACGGTCAGCTTTCTGGTCACCCTTTTTCTGATTAAAGAGGGCGGTCGGCCTGTCGTCAGCAAATCAGAACGCCTGAGCGGAAAGGCGGTTTTCGCCTCGCTACCTTATCCTGGCCTGATGATTAGCCTTTTTGTGACAACGATGGTGATCCAGCTCTGTAACGGCTCGGTGGGACCGATTCTGGCGCTGTTTATCAAGTCGATGGCACCGGACAGCAGCAACATTGCTTTTTTGAGCGGGATGATTGCCGCCGTGCCGGGCGTGTCGGCGCTGATGTCCGCTCCGCGTCTGGGGAAACTGGGCGACAGGATCGGTACGGCACGCATTCTGATGGCAACGCTCATCATTGCGGTGCTCCTTTTCTTTGCCATGTCGTTCGTCACGACACCGCTTCAGCTCGGGGTGTTGCGCTTCCTGCTTGGCTTCGCGGATGGTGCTATGCTGCCCGCTGTACAGACGCTGCTGGTGAAATATTCCAGTGACCAGGTAACCGGCCGCATTTTTGGCTACAACCAGTCGTTCATGTATTTAGGCAACGTAGCGGGCCCGCTTATTGGCGCCTCGGTCTCGGCGATGGCGGGTTTCCGCTGGGTATTTGCCGCGACGGCGGTGGTGGTGCTTCTCAATATTATTCAACTGGCCTTTGCCTTGCGCCGTCGCCGGCGAATCGCTGAGGCAAAGTCAGCCCGGCAAACACGATAATATATTATTAATTCTTATGATGGCCGCATTTTTATATAACGAAATGCGGCTTATGTCTTTTAGAAAAACGTTTCGCTTGCGCTCCGAAATATCTTTTTTGGCAGCAATGTCACTTTTGCATAAGATAAAACCAATCCATGCTTTTCATTATTCAGTGAGGGTGTTAATTTCAGGGGAAATCACATAAGGACATAGCACCATGAAAAATCTCATTGCTGAGTTGTTGGTTAAGCTTGCCCAAAAGGAAGAAGAGTCGAAAGAGCTGGTTGCCCAGGTCGAGGCGCTGGAGATCGTTGTGACGGCGCTGCTGCGACAGATGGCAAAACCAGAGCAGGAGGCGTTGATCGACAACGTTGAAGGCGCGCTGGAAAAAGCTCGCCCTGATTCACAGGTGCCTGCAGAGGACGCGGAGCTGCTTCAGCAATACGTAAAGAAGCTTTTAAGGCATCCTCGCAGTTAACCGGCCAGAGGTGAAATGACGTGTCACAGAATTGTCATGCAGGATGCCTGGCGTCGCTCTGTTTTTATTTTTACCCTGTTACCATGGGGAAATTAAAATGAAGCAGAGCACACTTTTCACCGCATTAAACTCGCTCGTAATTACCTCCTCCGTTCCTGTGAAACCGGTTAATAATAATCGCGCTGCGACGGGACTGAAATAACCCTGAATCACGGTGAAAATCATGGTGCAGGGTGGTTTTTTTCCCGTAACGAACCAGACTTAACGTGGAACTTCACATAAAGGATGGTGCAATGAAAACGACAATACTGGTTACCCTGCTCTCTGGCCTGTGTCTGATCGCCTCAGCACATGCGGAAGAGAAAACGTTAACGCCCCAGCAGCAGCGCATGACGACCTGTAACCAACAGGCGACCTCGCAAAGTCTGAAAGGGGATGCCCGTAAAACGTATATGAGCGACTGCCTTAAAAATGGTACGACCAAACCGGGTGAAAAAAGCCTGACCCCGCAGCAGCAAAAAATGCGCGAGTGCAATGCCCAGGCGACACAGCAGATGCTTAAAGGCGACGATCGCAGCAAGTTTATGAGCGCGTGCCTGAAAAAACAGGCGTAGTGCTAACGGGTGAGTCACGGCTGTGGCTCACCCAAAATTTCATACTTTCCCCGCTATCCCCCTCTCTATAATTTGGGAAAATGTTTCAGAATATTCCCAAAAATGATGAATGATGAGTTTTATGACAATCACGAGAACATTCGGGAAGCGTGGTATCAGCAGCTTTCTCAGGATGACTCATACCGTTCCGGTCTGCGATTTGCCCGGCGAATACGGCTGGCACGCATCGTTGGTCTGGCGGCGCTGTTTGTTCCGCTTGCCAGCGTTCTGGTGAGTCAGCTTCTTTCTGGCGTCTGGTGGTTGTTATTGGTGGGCTGGGTCTTTGTCTGGCCCCATCTGGCCTGGCAGCTGGCTTTTCGTTCGACCTGCCCCCACAGCGGTGAAATCGTTAATCTGAAAATCGATGCCATCATTGCTGGCGTCTGGATGGGATTAATAGGGTTCAATGCGCTGCCAACGGCGGCGCTGATCGTGATGATCGGCATGAACATGATGGGATCGGGGGGATGCCGCTTATTTCTGACAGGACTTGCGCTGCTTGCTCTGTCTGCCCTGCTCACCGTGCAATCCACGGGTACTCCTGTGCTATTGACCTCTGAACCGCTGGCGTTGTGGCTGACGCTCCCCGTGCTGGTGGTCTACCCCATGCTGTTTGCCTGGCTCAGCCACCGCACGGCGATCCGGCTGGCAGAGCATAAGCGTCGGCTTGAGCTGATGAGTACCCGCGACGGAATGACCGGCGTGTTCAATCGCCGCCACTGGGAAACGCTGCTGCGGAACGAATTTGAGGCCTGCCGTCGCAGCCATCGACAGGCGACGATACTGCTCATCGATATCGATCACTTCAAGACGATCAACGACACCTGGGGGCATGACGTGGGGGATGAAGCGATTGTTGCCATCACGCGCCAGCTTCAGCTGACCCTGCGCGCAGGCGATTATATTGGCCGCTTCGGGGGAGTTGAATTTGCGGTGATCATGTCCGGCACGCCTGCCGACAACGCGATTGCGGCGATGGCGCGCGTCCATGAAAGGCTGGTCAACATGCCGCTGCACGGAGCACCTATGGCGAGGTTGTGTATCAGCGTTGGGGTTGCCCCCTGGGGGGCGCAGTTCACGCACTATCGTGAATGGCTAAAGGCCGCGGACGTGGCCCTCTATAAAGCCAAAAATGCCGGACGGGGTCGCACCGAAGTGGCCGCCTGACGCCCGGCGTAACGCATCAGGACTTACTCAGCTTCTCTGATTTTTCCATGCATTTTTCCATCGCCTCGATCACGGCGGAGCGGAACCCGCGCTCTTCCAGCACGCGCACGGCTTCAATGGTTGTGCCACCCGGCGAGCACACCATATCTTTCAGTTCGCCCGGATGTTTACCCGTTTCCAGCACCATTTTGGCCGAGCCCATCACCGCCTGCGCCGCAAATTTGTAGGCCTGCGCGCGCGGCATACCGCCAAGTACGGCGGCATCGGCCATGGCTTCGATAAACATAAAGACATACGCCGGGGCAGAACCGCTCACGCCGACAACCGGGTGGATCATCGGTTCGGCAATCACTTCCGCTTCGCCGAAGCAGCGGAAAATGTTCAATACATCCGCCACCTCTTCAGAAGTAACCAGCGCGTTCGGGGTAACGGAGGTCATACCGGCATTTACCAGCGACGGGGTGTTTGGCATGGCGCGAACAATCTTACGGTCGTGCCCCAGCGCGCGGGCGAGCTGATCGAGGGTCACGCCTGCGGCAATCGACACCACCAGGCTCTCTTTGTTCAGGCTGGAGGTGATCTCGCTCAGGACTTTAATCATGATATTCGGCTTAACGGCGCCAAAGACAATGTCCGCCACCTGAGCCACTTCCTGCGCGCTTTCGGCGGCGTTGATACCATACTCATCACGCAGCGCCGCGACTTTATCCGGGGATGGGGTGAAGACCCAAATCTGCCCCGGCAGCACCTGGCCGCTGGCTATCAGTCCACCGAGGATAGCTTTACCCATGTTTCCGCAGCCGATAAACCCGATTTTCTTATCCATCACGTCTCTCCGTTATTATGCGTTGTTATCTCTCATTGATAGCTTAACAACGAAATGCAGGCGACAATAGTCGCCAAAATCATAATGGGGAGACACTATGGCGATTTGGGTTGATGCGGACGCGTGTCCGAATGTGATTAAAGAGATTTTATTCCGCGCCGCCGAGCGGGTGCAGATGCCGATGACGCTGGTGGCGAACCAGAATATCCGCGTGCCGCCCTCCAGGTTTATTCGTTCTCTGCGCGTGCCGGCCGGGTTCGACGTGGCAGATAATGAGATAGTACGCCTGTGTGACGCAGGAGATCTGGTGATCACGGCGGATATCCCGCTGGCTGCCGACGTGCTGGCGAAGGGGGCCGCGGCGCTTAACCCGCGCGGCGAGCGCTACTCTCCGGCAACGATCCGGGAGAAGCTCACCATGCGTGATTTTATGGATACCCTGCGTTCCAGCGGCGTGCAAACCGGTGGGCCGGACAGCCTGTCGCAGCGCGATCGCCAGCAGTTTGCCGCCGAGCTGGATAAATGGCTGCTGGAAGTGAAGCGCCGCCCGGCGTAGCCCACCTCCGGGCTGTTTTGTGGTACAGTGTGACTTCCACAGGCTTGTCATTCCGTACCGCTTTGCAGTAAAGTTAGCGCAACATCTTCTGCAATCATTTCTTTACAGCCTTCAGTTATCCGGCAGCAAGGGGAACACCTGGTTATGAACCCACCCATCTTTTTAGTTGGCCCTCGCGGCTGTGGGAAAACCACCGTTGGTCTGGAGCTGGCGCGTCTGTGCCAGAGTCAGTTTGTCGATACTGACCACTGGCTCCAGGAGAATGCCGGTAAGACCATCGCCGATATCGTGGAGAATGAGGGGTGGGAGAGCTTTCGTGCGCGCGAAACGGCCACGCTGGAAGCGGTGACCGCGCCGTCAACCGTGATTGCGACCGGTGGAGGCATTATTCTGGCGCCGTATAACCGCCAGTTTATGCGCGAAAAGGGTGTCGTAATCTACCTCTGTGCCCCGGTTTCTACGCTGGTGGGGCGGCTGGAGGCGTTTCCGGAAGAAGGGCAGCGCCCGGCGCTGACCGCGAAACCGCTGAGTGAAGAGGTCAGCGAGGTCCTCGCCGAACGCGATGCACTGTACCGCGAGGCGGCACACCACGTTGTGGATGCGTCAGCGTCACCCGAGAAAGTTGCGATTCAGATTATTACCGCCCTGCGTTTGGCTTGCGCCAGCTGACAGCCGTCTATACTCATAGCTCAGACATAAAAAAAGGATGAGCTATGCCAACCAGACCTCCCTATCCACGTGAAGCCCGCATCGTTACCGTTGAAAAAGGTAATAGCGATCAGACCGTAACCTGGTACCAGCTGCGTGCCGATCACCCTAAACCTGATTCGCTGATCAGCGAACATGAAACCGAACAAGAAGCGCTGGATGCGAAACGGCGCTATGAGGATCCTGAGAAGTCCTGACAGGAATCCGAATTCGTTACAACCGTGCCTGAATCACACTTTTAACATATCGCTGATGTTAAGCAGCAGTTAATATTTAGTTATTACAGGTGGATTCGGAAAGGCCAGTCGATCTTTACATTACGGTGTAGAGATCCCCTGCTACGCTTGGTGCTGTTTTGTTGAATAAATGAACAGTGCAGCGTAGTGAGCCTGTACCTGTGTGGCAGTAGTGGTAGTAACGGAAGGCGATCAAAATGAAGGCGACGTTGGCGATCCTCACGATTGGTGTGGTGCCTGTAAGCGAAGTATTACCGCTCTTAACCGAGCATGTCTCTGAACAACAAATTACGCATCTCAGTCTGTTAGGGAAGCTGAGTCGGGAAGAGGTCATGGAAGACTACGCAGTCGGGGAGGGGGAAGATCCCCTGGCAACGTTACTCAGTGACGGTAAACTGGCGCACGTGTCACGCCAGAAAATTGAGCGCGCGCTACAGGGTGTGATCGAAGTGCTCGACAATCAGGACTATGACGTCATTTTGCTGATGAGCACAGCACCCGTTAAAGGACTCAGCGCGCGTAATGCCATTCTGCTCGAACCGATGCGGATTATCCCCCCGCTGGTGGCGTCAATTGTTGATGGTCATCAGGTGGGCGTGATCGTTCCCGTAGAAGAACTGCTGGATAACCAGACGGTGAAGTGGGCCGCGCTGGAGCACACCCCGTTGTACGCGCTGGCAAACCCGTTCTGGGACAGCGAAGCGAAGCTGATTGCGGCCGGGCAGGAGTTGATTGACAGAGGGGCGGATGTCCTGATGCTGGACTGCCTGGGCTTCCATCAACGGCATCGTGATTTACTGCAAAAGGCGCTGGATGTTCCGGTGCTGCTCTCTAACGTCCTGATGGCGCGTCTGGCGTCAGAATTACTGGTGTAATGATTTTGCGTGACAGGTCATGAGCATGGCCCCTATAGTGGATTTTTCTCTATAAATATAAGGGCCAGTTCATGCTTCAAAGTAACGAATACTTTTCCGGTAAAGTGAAATCCATTGGTTTTACCAGCAGCAGCACTGGCCGCGCCAGTGTCGGCGTCATGGCGGAAGGGGAATACACCTTTGGCACCGCAGAAGCGGAAGAGATGACGGTGGTCAGTGGTGCGCTGAACGTCCTGCTGCCGGGTGAAACGGAGTGGAAAGTCTATAGTGCCGGGCAGGTGTTCAACGTGCCGGGCCACAGCGAGTTCCATTTGCAGGTTGCAGAGCCAACCTCTTATCTGTGCCGCTATCTGAAATAAAAGCATGCCGGGTGGCGCATTCGCTTACCCGGCCTACGTTTTGCCTGTCAACGCTGCGCTTCGCCGCCGAGACCTTCCACCAGGTTCTGGATCAGCGCCGCCAGCTCGCCGGTCATCAGGATAAAGTCTGCGTCAAAGCGCTGAGCATAATCTTCGCGGTCGATATCTTCGTTCTGATCGCGCAGTTCATCGCAGAATTTAAGGCGCTTCACGGAGCCGTCATCACACATCACAAACTGAATGCGCTGCTGCCAGTCGAGTGCCAGTTTAGTCACCACTTTGCCCGCTTCAATGTGCACGGCGATCTCGTCGCTCACCAGATCCTGTTTCTTCGCGCGGATCACGCCGCCATCTTCCAGCAGCGCTTTCAGCTCTGCTTCATCAAGGATCTGGAAGCCCTGCGCGGCAGTCCCGCTGCGCACCCACTCAGTCAGGGTCAGCTCAATCGGCGTCTCCAGTGCCAGCGGTACCACCGGTAATGAGCCAAGGCTCTTACGCAGCAGCGCCAGCGTATCTTCCGCTTTTTTGGCGCTGGCGCAGTCGACCATGATCAGCCCGTTCACGGTGTCGATCCACATCATGGTCTGGCTAAAGCGGCTAAAGGCGCGCGGCAGCAGCGAGTGCAGCACTTCATCCTTCAGTGAATCTTTTTCGGTTTTTTTAAGCTTACGGCCCTGTTCAGCTTCCAGCTTGAAGATCTTCGCTTCGAGCGCCTGCTTCACCACAGGCGTCGGCAGGATCTTCTCTTCTTTGCGGGCGCAAACGATGATTTGCCCCGTGCTGCTGGCGTGGGTCAGCGCATCGCTTTGAGAACCCATTGGCGGAACCCAGCCGGTTTTTGCCATATCCTGGCTACCGCAAGGGGTAAAGGAGTAAGCGGCTAACTGTTTTTCCATCTCTTCTGCACGCAGCGAAACGTCGCGGCTGAGACGGTAAACCATCAAATTTTTGAACCACAGCATGATAATTTCCACGGCCTTGTCGTTAAATCAGCGGGCATGATAACGAATTGTCGCATCGCTTGCATTGCTAATCGGGAAGCGGGCTTCTACTCTGTTGATAATCAAAATAATGAGGAGTGTCTTGTGCGTATTGGGATTGATTTGGGCGGCACCAAAACAGAAGTTATTGCGTTGAGCGAGCAGGGGGAGCAACTGTTTCGCCACCGTCTGCCTACGCCGCGCGATGATTATCACCAGACCATAGAGACGATTGCCCGTCTGGTCGATATGGCAGAGCAGGCAACGGGCGAGACGGGCACGGTCGGGATGGGGATCCCCGGCTCCATTTCGCCGTATACCGGCGTGGTGAAAAATGCCAACTCTACCTGGCTCAACGGTCAGCCGTTTGATAAAGACTTAAGCCAGCGTCTGAACCGGGAAGTGCGTCTGGCAAATGACGCTAACTGCCTGGCGGTCTCTGAGGCCGTAGATGGCGCAGCGGCTGGCGCGCAGACCGTATTTGCGGTCATTATCGGTACCGGCTGCGGGGCGGGCGTGGCCTTCGGTGGGCGCTCGCATATTGGCGGCAACGGCACCGCAGGTGAGTGGGGGCACAACCCGTTACCGTGGATGGACGAAGATGAACTCAAATACCGTGCCGAGGTGCCGTGCTACTGTGGCAAGCAGGGCTGTATTGAGACTTTTATTTCCGGCACGGGGTTTGCCACCGATTATCATCGTCTGAGCGGCCAGCCGCTGAAAGGCAACGAGATTATGCGTCTGGTTGAGGAACAGGATCCGGTGGCTGAACTGGCGCTCAGCCGCTACGAAATGCGGTTGGCTAAATCACTGGCGCATGTGATCAATATCCTCGATCCGGACGTGATTGTGCTGGGCGGCGGCATGAGCAACGTTGACCGGCTGTACGCGACGGTGCCAACGCTGGTGAAACAGTGGGTATTTGGGGGCGAATGCGAAACGCCGATCCGCAAAGCCGTCCATGGAGATTCCAGCGGTGTGCGCGGCGCGGCGTGGCTCTGGCCGGAATAAACGAAAAACGGCAACTTGCGTTGCCGTTTTTGATGTTTGTACCCTCTCCCACAGAGAGAGGGCCAAGGTGAGGGCAACATCCCCCATTTACTGCACCGCAAACTCCCTGTCCAGCCTGCTATACCCCAGCCCGTTGATCTTCTTCACCTTGATCTGCACCGGAATACGTTCTTTCATTGCCTCTACGTGGCTGATCACGCCAATGGTTTTCCCGGTGGCGTTCAGCGCGTCGAGCGCATCCAGCGCGGTGTCCAGCGTTTCGCTGTCGAGTGTGCCGAACCCTTCATCCAGGAAAAGCGAGTCAATGCGCGTTTTGTGACTGACCAGATCGGAAAGCGCTAAAGCCAGCGCCAGACTGACGAGGAAACTTTCCCCGCCGGATAGGGTACGGGTATCGCGTACCGCATCGGCCTGCCAGGTATCAACCACCTCCAGCTCCAGCGCGTCGCTGGCTTTACGCTGAAGCAGATAGCGGCCATGCAGACGGTTGAGCTGCTGGTTGGCAAGCCACACCAGATTATCCAGCGTCAGCCCCTGGGCGAATTTACGGAATTTATCGCCGGTGCTGGAGCCTATCAGCGCATTGAGATAGCCCCAGTCGTCAGCCTGACGCGCCGCCTCCTCAATCTGCTGCATAAGCGCCTGCTGGTGCAGACGGTTATCGGCGTCCTGTTTGAGCTGCTGGCGGATCTCCCCCTGACGCGTGGTGTTTTCACGAAGCTGTTGCGCCAGCTGGTGTAACTGCGCCTGAAGGGTTGCGGCGTCGGTTTCCAGCCCCTCCGGGCGTTGTGCCTGGTGCGCCTGAAGCTGCTGGTTTGCCTGTACGGAGAGCGCCGTGGCCTGCTGGAGCTGGTTCTCCAGCGTCTGCTTTTGTTGTTCAAGCTGGCGGATCGACGCTTCATCCAGCAGGGCGGAGAGAAATGCCTCCTGACTGGCAAAGCAGCTCGCGGTCAGCGCGGCGCTGAACTGAGCCTGCGACTGCTGAAGCCGTTCACGCTCAAGCGTCTCCTGCTGCTGTAGGGTGGCGAGCTGGCTTTGTAGCGACACGCATTCGTCATGGATGCCGCGCCAGTTCTCAGGGATAACCGCGTCGGCTTCTGCGTCATCAGAATCCGGCAGCGTCTCCAGGATGGGCATCAGGGCATTAATACGTTCCTGAATCGTACCGTGCTGGGCCTGTTTTTCCTGCCAGCGGGTATATTCAGCTTCGCGTGCGCTCAGCCAGGCGCTTTCGGCCCCTTCATCGGGCACGCTAAGCGACAGCGACTCTAGCGAGGCTGCCAGCGCCTGACGCGTCGCCGTCAGCTGCTGCTGGTACTGGCGCGCCTGATCTTCCTGTTCATTGAGCTGGTTTTGCAGCGTCAGACGCTGGCTAAGCTGATACAGATGGCGTTCATACTGCTCCTGTTCGCTCATCCAGGGGGCAATATCATCCTGAATATTCAGCGCTATGTTCAGGGAGGCGCAGACCTCCAGCCACTCTTTAGTGAGTGCTTGCTCTTCCTGAGAGAGGGCCTTTACTTCCTCTGTCTCGCGCTGGATCTGTTGGGTGAGCGCATTCACCTGCCCGAGCACCAGCAATCCTTCCTCTTTTAGCGCGGCAACCTCTTTCTCCAGCGCGTCGCGGCGGCGCTGATTGTCGGTCAGTTCAAGCGCCTGATACTGCACAACTGCCGGGTGTTCGCTTGAACCGCAGAGCGGGCAAGGTTTACCCGCTTCGAGCTGTGCACGATAGTTCTCAAGATCCTTGATTGTTGCCTCACGCTCACAGAGCGCTTTCAGGTCGGCATAGTGCTGATTTTTCTCTTTGAACTGCTGACGCCGTAGGATCAGCGTTTCATTGAGCTTAGCCTGCTCAGCCTGCGCTTTCTGCACGCTTTCCGCATTATGGCGCAGCCGTTTTTGCAGCGGCTGATAGCGAGCGTGAAGCGCAGTCAGACGCTGGCGGAGCGCCCGCGATTGTGCCTGTTGCTCCATTGCCTTCGCGAGATCCTCAGCCGTCAGCGTCAACGTACTCTCCGGCATCTCAGCCAGTTTCTGACGAAGCTCAGCCATACGCGCTGACTGGGCCACAAGCTGATTTTTATCGCGACTCAGTTGCGTAAAATGCGCCCGCCAGCCGGCAATTTCCTGCCCCCACTGACGGAAACGATTGTGTTCTGTTAGCCACTGCGTCAGTACCCTGTGCTCTGTCTGCAACTGTTCACGGTTGCGCAGCGCACCGTTGCGAATACGCGAGCGCTGCGCCGCTCTGTCGAGTAAGCGAGTATTTACTTCAACAATTCGCGCTGTTGTCTGCGCCAGGCGGGTGGTCTGCTCCTGCTGATACTCCCACAGCGGACGTAGCTGGGCGGCGGGCTGTGCCAGCTGGAGCTTCGCCAGTTGCGGCGCGGCGTCCGTCAGAGCCTGTTGCGCCTGCTGCTGCGAAGCGGCTACGCGCTGCTGCTCACGTATCAGCTCGTCGTTACGCGTAAGCCACTGAAAATCTTTCTGTTGGCTCTGCTGCTGTGCCAGCAGGATTTTTTCTTCGTCAGTAAGTGCCTGCAAACTTTGCTGCAAGTGCTGCTGCTGTTCCTCGCTCAGCAGCACAACGCCTGCGGCCTGCGCTTCGCACATCTCCAGCGCGTTGCGTGCCGCTTTGTGTTTTTCAAAAACCATGGCGGAAATCTGGCCGTAAATTTCCGTGCCGGTCAGTTCCTCCAGCAGCTCTGCCCGATCGCTCGGTTTAGCATTCAGGAAGGCGGCAAACTGCCCCTGAGAGAGCAACATCGAGCGGGTAAAGCGACCATAGTCCAGCCCGGTGAGTGCGGCGGTTTGTTCCAGCTTATCCGTGACTTTATCGGCCAGAATTTTGCCGTCTTCGCAGCGGGCCAGCTCAACGCGCGGTGCCTGTAAGTTCCCGTCTGGCTGGTTGCGGGCGCGGTTCTGGCTCCAGAAAGCGCGATAAGCAACGCCTTTGACCTCAAATTCCACTTCAGCCAGGCATTCGGCGGTATCGCGCGTCATCAGGTCGTTTTGTGCCTGAGAGACCTTATTAAGACGCGGTGTTTCGTGGTAAAGCGCCAGGCAGATGGCATCCAGCAGCGTGGTTTTACCCGCGCCGGTTGCGCCGGTGATGGCAAACAGCCCATTGCTGGCGAAAGGCTCCGCGGTGAAATCGATTTTCCACTCACCCTTTAGCGAATTCAGATTTTTCAGACGCAGGCTCAGAATTTTCATGCGTTTTCGTCCTCGTCATTGAGGGAATGCAGGGTATGGGCAAACAGCTCGTTAAGCCTGGTGCGCCTGGCCTCGTCCACTTCTTCATGCGCAAGCCGCCGCGCGAACACCTCTTCAACCCGAAGTTCGCTAAGCGTTTCACGCTGGGCGTTCAGCAGAATTTTCTCGCGCTGCTCGCGGCTGCGACGTACCAGCAGCACCTCTACGTGAAGGTCTTCCGTCAGCGTCTGAATTTTACGCTGCATATCGTACAGGTAGTCATCGGTGGCGATTTCGATATCGAGCCAGACGGGGGGATTAAGCACTGCGCCGCGCCACTGCTCAAGCTGAGCGGTAATGGCGGCCAGATCGCCTTTCAGCACTGCCAGCGGCTGGGTGACCGGCACCTCAAGCGTCTCAACGGCGCTAAGTTTGCCTTCGGTGAAGCTCACCAGATGCACGGATTTGGCTTTGCCCGTTTCGTCAAAACTGAGGGAAATGGGCGAGCCGCAGTAGCGAATATGCTCGCATCCCCCGACGATCTGGGCCCGGTGAATATGCCCGAGGGCAATGTAGTCGGCGGGAGGAAAGTTTTGCGCTGGAAACGCGTCCAGCGTACCGATATAAATCTCGCGCACCGCGTCACTCTTACTGGCCCCGACGGTGGTGAGGTGCCCGGTGGCAACGATAGGAATGGCCTGTTCGCCGCGCAGGGCGCAGGCTTCCGTATGCTGCTGGTGATAATAGCGGGTGATGGCCTGCAACAGATGCTGCTGTTTTTCGCTCCCGGACAGGCCTGCCTGGCTTTGCACGATATCGCGCGGGCGTAAAAACGGAATTGGGCATAGCACCGCGCCCGGCGTGCCATCACGTTTTTTCAGGATCTGCGGCGCGTGTCCGGCGCTGGCCACCACGGTGGTATTGAGGAACGCCAGAATATCGCGGGATTCATTCAGCGTCGCCACCGAGTCATGGTTTCCGGCGACAATCACCAGGTGACAACCGGTTTGCTGGAGGTTGACCACAAAACGGTTGTACAGCTCACGCGCATAGCTCGGCGGCGATCCGGTATCAAAAATGTCGCCCGCCACAATAATTGCGTCCACCTCGTGAGCCTGAGCCGTCTCCAGCAGCCAGTTCAGGAACGCTTCATGTTCCGCGGCGCGGCTTTTGCTGTAAAAATTTTGACCCAGGTGCCAGTCTGAGGTGTGAAGTATGCGCATAAGAGATCCGTGGCAATAATAAGAAAGCAGGATTATAAACGTTCGGGGAACGGAAAATAACCGCTGTAATAAAACAACAGTTTGCTATTTATCGTGGTAATGTTTTTCATAAATCTGTCATAAATCTGACGCATAATGACGCCGCATTACAGACTTGTAACTTAAATACAATAAGACAGGGCAAAGTATGGCGAGACGTATTCTGGTCGTAGAAGATGAAGCTCCGATCCGTGAAATGGTGTGCTTCGTGCTTGAACAAAATGGCTTCCAGCCGGTTGAAGCGGAAGATTATGACAGCGCGGTGAACCAGCTGAATGAACCCTGGCCCGATCTGATCCTGCTGGACTGGATGCTGCCTGGCGGTTCCGGATTGCAGTTTATCAAGCATATCAAACGCGAGGCGATGACCCGCGATATCCCGGTGGTGATGCTGACGGCGCGCGGTGAGGAAGAGGATCGCGTGCGCGGTCTGGAAACCGGCGCGGACGATTACATCACCAAGCCATTCTCTCCAAAAGAGCTGGTGGCGCGTATCAAAGCCGTGATGCGCCGTATTTCACCGATGGCGGTGGAAGAGGTGATTGAGATGCAGGGTCTGAGCCTGGATCCTACCTCACACCGGGTCATGACCGGTGAAAATCCCCTTGATATGGGCCCCACCGAATTTAAACTCCTGCACTTCTTTATGACACACCCGGAGCGCGTTTACAGCCGCGAACAGTTGCTGAATAACGTCTGGGGAACTAACGTCTATGTCGAAGACCGAACGGTTGACGTCCATATTCGCCGCCTGCGTAAAGCACTGGAACTGAGCGGCCACGATCGCATGGTACAGACGGTCCGCGGCACGGGTTATCGCTTCTCGACCCGTTTCTGAACAATGACAGGAGTGTGACGCGTGCTGGAACGTCTGTCATGGAAAAGGCTCGTCTTTGAACTGATCTTATGCTGTATTCCGGCCCTCATTCTGGGGGCTATTTTTGGCTATCTGCCGTGGTTTTTACTGGTGGCCGTGACGGGGTTGCTCGTCTGGCATTTCTGGAATTTACTGCGTCTTTCCTGGTGGCTGTGGGTCGACAGAAGTATGACACCCCCGCCGGGAAGCGGGAGCTGGGAACCGCTACTCTACGGCCTGCACCAGATGCAGATGCGTAATAAAAAGCGCCGTCGTGAGCTGGGAAGCCTGATAAAACGCTTTCGCAGCGGCGCGGAGTCGCTGCCGGACGCAGTGATCCTGACGACGGAAGAAGGGACCATCTTCTGGTGCAATGGCCTCGCACAGCAGCTGTTGGGCCTGCGCTGGCCGGATGATAACGGTCAGAACATCCTCAACCTTCTGCGCTATCCCGAGTTCACGCTGTATCTGAAAACGCGTGATTTTAGTCGTCCGCACAATCTGAAGCTCAATAACGGTCGCCATCTTGAAATTCGCGTGATGCCCTACAGCGATCGGCAGTGGCTGATGGTGGCGCGGGATGTCACCCAGATGCATCAGCTTGAGGGCGCAAGACGTAACTTCTTTGCCAACGTCAGCCACGAGCTGCGTACGCCGTTGACGGTGCTTCAGGGCTATCTGGAGATGATGCAGGAGCAAACGCTTGAGGGGGCGCCGCGTGAGAAAGCGCTGCATACCATGCGGGAACAGACGTTCCGCATGGAAGGGCTGGTCAAACAGCTACTAACGCTTTCAAAAATTGAGGCTGCCCCGTCGCTGGCGCTAAACGACATCATTGATGTGCCGATGATGCTGCGAGTGGTGGAGCGCGAAGCCCAAACGCTGAGCCATAATCAACACACCCTGAGTTTTGATGTTGATAACACGCTGAAAGTGCTCGGCAGTGAAGATGAGCTGCGAAGCGCTATCTCAAACCTGGTCTATAACGCCGTGAATCATACCCCGACAGGGACGCATATCGCGGTGCGGTGGCAGCATACTCCGGCAGGGGCTGAGTTTAGCGTCGAGGACAACGGGCCGGGGATTGGGCCTGAACACCTCCCGCGTCTCACCGAACGGTTCTACCGGGTGGATAAGGCGCGCTCGCGGCAGACCGGCGGGAGCGGACTGGGGCTGGCAATTGTGAAGCATGCCGTCAGCCACCACGAAAGCCGGCTCAATATCGAAAGCACCCTGGGTAAGGGCACGCGCTTTAGCTTCGTGATCCCGGAACGATTAATTGCCAAAAAAAGTGCCTGACAGCGTGTGTGTCAGGCTACCTTTCCACGGGCCAGCGATTGCTGGCCCGTTTGCTTTGCAGTCAAGCGAAACGCGAGTGAATATTATACGGCTGGTGCTTTTTTGTTCGCATGATTAGCCATGAGTTTTTCTTATACATGGCATATTATTTTGGTCTGAATTTCCATGCTGGCATATTGTTCTGGTTTTACGATCCCTTCTTGCCTTTAAACGTTATAAGCGTTTAAATTGCCCCCCATATACTGTCAGACCGACTGTATTTGCGTGGTAAATCGAAAAACTATTCTTCGCCACGCCTGGACGGGAGCATATCCCGCTGAAATTGAGCAAATTTTCCGCTGTATCGTCCCGTCAGGGATGGCGAAAATCTCAACGTATTCAACACCACATCCACAGGCAGTAAGGTTTTATGACCCATCACTTGAAATCGCGTGACATTATCGCGCTGGGCTTTATGACATTTGCGCTGTTCGTTGGCGCAGGTAACATCATTTTTCCTCCAATGGTTGGCTTACAGGCGGGTGAACACGTCTGGACGGCTGCGTTTGGCTTCCTGCTTACTGCCGTGGGCCTGCCGGTACTGACCGTTATCGCGCTGGCGAAAGTCGGTGGCGGTGTGGACAGCCTCAGCACCCCGATTGGCAAAGTGGCTGGCGTTCTGCTGGCAACCGTCTGCTATCTGGCTGTTGGCCCGCTGTTCGCGACCCCGCGTACGGCGACCGTCTCCTTTGAAGTGGGTATTGCCCCGCTGACCGGTGACGGCGCGATGCCGCTGTTTATTTACAGCCTCATTTACTTCGCCATCGTGATTCTGGTTTCTCTCTATCCGGGCAAACTGCTGGATACTGTGGGTAACTTCCTGGCACCGCTGAAAATTGTGGCGCTGATTGTGCTGGCGGTTGCGGCCATCGTCTGGCCTGCGGGGCCCATCAGCTCCGCGATGGACGCCTACCAGAACGCGGCGTTCTCAAACGGTTTTGTGAACGGCTATCTGACGATGGATACGCTTGGCGCGATGGTGTTTGGTATCGTTATCGTTAACGCCGCGCGTTCCCGCGGGGTGACCGAAGCGCGTCTGCTGACTCGCTACACCATCTGGGCTGGCCTGATGGCCGGTGTCGGCCTGACGCTGCTGTATCTGGCGCTGTTCCGCCTGGGTTCAGATAGCGCAACGCTGGTCGATCAGAGCGCAAACGGCGCGGCGATCCTGCATGCTTACGTGCAGCACACCTTTGGTGGTGCAGGCAGCATGCTGCTGGCGGCGCTGATTTTCCTGGCCTGTCTTGTGACGGCGGTGGGTCTGACCTGCGCCTGCGCGGAGTTCTTCGCTCAGTATCTGCCGCTTTCTTACCGCACGCTGGTGTTTATCCTCGGCATCTTCTCCATGGCGGTGTCAAACCTCGGTCTGAGCCACCTGATTCAGGTCTCAATTCCGGTGCTGACGGCGATCTATCCGCCATGTATCGTGCTGGTAGTGCTGAGCTTCACCCGTCCGTGGTGGCATAACTCCACGCGAATTATTGCGCCAGCCATGTTTATCAGCCTGATTTTTGGTATCCTTGACGGGATCAAAGCATCAGCATTTGCAGAAATCCTGCCAGCCTGGACACAGCGTCTGCCGCTGTCCGAGCAGGGCCTGGCCTGGCTGATGCCTTCCGTTGTAGCGCTGGTTCTGGCGATTATCTGGGACCGTGCGGCAGGGCGTCAGGTGACATCCAACGCCCATTAATCAACGGCAACAAATTGTTTAACCACGGGGCTTAAGGCCCCGTGGTTTTTTGTTTTTTTCGTGTTGAATGGCAAGATTTTAATGGAAAGCACTAACAAACTTAAACGTGGATTGAGCACCCGCCACATCCGCTTTATGGCGCTGGGCTCGGCTATCGGTACCGGTCTTTTTTATGGCTCGGCAGATGCCATCAAAATGGCCGGTCCAAGCGTTCTGCTGGCCTACATCATCGGCGGCGTGGCGGCGTATATCATCATGCGCGCCCTTGGCGAAATGTCGGTTCACAACCCCTCTGCCAGTTCCTTCTCCCGCTACGCGCAGGAAAATTTAGGCCCGCTGGCCGGGTTTATCACCGGCTGGACCTACTGCTTCGAAATCCTGATTGTTGCCATTGCCGATGTGACGGCGTTTGGTATCTATATGGGTGTCTGGTTCCCCGCCGTGCCGCACTGGATCTGGGTGCTGAGCGTGGTGCTGATTATCTGCGCCGTTAACCTGATGAGCGTGAAGGTGTTTGGCGAGCTGGAGTTCTGGTTCTCCTTCTTCAAGGTCGCGACCATTATCATCATGATCCTCGCCGGTTTCGGCATTATCATCTGGGGTATCGGCAACGGTGGACAGCCAACCGGCATTCACAACCTGTGGAGCAACGGCGGCTTCTTTAGCAACGGCTGGCTCGGGATGGTCATGTCGCTGCAGATGGTCATGTTCGCCTATGGCGGAATCGAGATTATCGGCATCACCGCCGGGGAAGCGAAAGATCCGGAGAAGTCTATTCCGCGCGCCATCAACTCGGTGCCGATGCGCATCCTGGTGTTCTACGTGGGCACGCTGTTTGTGATTATGTCCATCTACCCGTGGAACCAGGTGGGCACCAACGGCAGCCCGTTTGTCCTGACTTTCCAGCATATGGGCATTGCGTTTGCCGCCAGCATTCTCAACTTTGTGGTGCTGACCGCCTCGCTGTCGGCCATCAACAGTGACGTGTTCGGCGTGGGCCGTATGCTGCACGGCATGGCGGAGCAGGGCAGTGCGCCGAAGGTGTTTGCCAAAACGTCGCGTCGCGGTACCCCGTGGGTAACGGTGCTGGTCATGACCGTGGCGCTGCTGTTCTCGGTCTACCTGAACTACATTATGCCGGAGAACGTCTTCCTGGTGATTGCGTCGCTGGCGACCTTTGCGACGGTGTGGGTGTGGATCATGATCCTGCTGTCGCAGATTGCGTTCCGTCGCCGCCTGTCACCAGAAGAGGCCAAAGCGCTGAAGTTTAAAGTGCCGGGCGGCGTGCCAACGACCATTGTCGGTCTCATCTTCCTGGTCTTCATCATTGGCCTGATTGGTTATCACCCGGATACCCGTATTTCCCTGTACGTGGGCTTCGCGTGGATCGTCCTGCTGCTGGTGGGCTGGATGTTTAAATGTCGCCGCGATCGTCAGCTGGCGGAAGCACAGTAACATTCTTTTCCCCTCTCCCCGTGGGCTGAGGGTTCCCCACAAATTAATGCGAGCACTGAGCAAT
>OKJO01000013.1_pt1 | contig 109168 bp, 108 predicted proteins | sample 1611741 | NCBI WGS metagenome assembly OKJO01 (sample SAMN04436766, study PRJEB24849) | human gut metagenome | biome: human gut; feature: NICU; material: stool | host: Homo sapiens | place: USA: Saint Louis, MO | collected 2011-05-02 | reverse complement strand
CGTCGGTTCAGGCAAACCCTGTAGGTCGGGTAAGGCGTAGCCGCCACCCGACAAATCAACGGCGCGATCTCACCACCTGATACCGACGCGTGAAGTACTCAAACGGCGCGCTCCACACGTGCACCAGGCGGGTGAACGGGAAGATGAGGAAGATCGTCATCCCCAGCACCAGATGCACGCGGAAGATCGGCGCGACGCCGCTCAGCATTTCCGACGAGCCGCCCCTAAACGTGACGATCCCCTGCGCCCAGCCGACCAGCTTCATCATCTCGCTTCCGTCAGGGTACTGAGCGGAGAAAGGAATGGTCGACAGCCCAAGGATGCACTGAAGCAGCAGGATACTCATGATGATAATATCCGGCGTGGTGGACGTGGCGCGCACCCGCTGGTTGAACAGGCGTCGGATCAAAAGCATCGACCCACCGATCAGCGTCAGCACCCCGCAAATACCTCCCGCAATCATGGCTAACTGCTGTTTAACCGCGACGGGTAAAAACCAGGCGTACATCCAGTGCGGGGTTAACATGCCGAACAGGTGCCCGAAGAAGATCCCCAGAATCCCAATATGAAACAGGTTCGAAGCCCAGTTCATCCCGCGCTTGCTGAGCATCTGGCTTGATGACGCCCGCCAGGTGTACTGCCCATAGTCGTAGCGCAACCAACTGCCGAGGAAGAAGACGGTGGCGCAGATGTACGGATAAATGTCATAGAAAAACACGTTCAGGTAATGAGTCATTTTGGGCCTCCGGCGCTGACGTCCACGTACTGCGGCGCGACGTCCTGGCTAAAGCGTCGTTGATATTGCTGCATCGGCGAACTGTCGCACGATGTGGCGTTGTCTTCGATAAACTTGACCTGTTCCTCTTCCCACACGGCGTCCAGCGCCTGACGGGTATCATCACGTTTTTCACCGGATACCTGTTTCGCCACGCTGTCGCTGGAAAGCCGTGTTTCCGCCAGCGACAGCAGGGCGTCAAACAGCTTGTAATGCGCTACCTCGCGCTGTTTCAGGCGGCCTCCAATCAGCGCCAGTATAGGCGCGACGTTTTGCAGCCCTTCACGCGCCTCGTCGTCGCTGACGATACTGAGATATTCCAGATAGAGCGGCAGATAGTCCGGCAGCTCGCGGCAATCCAGCTCCAGCCCGGCTTTCTCATACTGGCTCATCAGGTCGACCATCGCCTGACCGCGATCGCGGGACTCGGCGTGAACGTGCTCGAACAGCAGTAGTGAAGTCGCGCGCCCCCGCTCGAAAACTTCACACCATTCGGCCTGCTTATCCAGCAGCGGGGCGCTCAGGTGCTGCTGCGCAAACGGCAGTAGCATGGCGCATCCTGTTCCACCAGGGAAAGCGCTTCTTCACGGTTATCCCAAAGCAGCTCATCGGGATACTCAATCAGTAGCGCGATGATTTTAAGGATCTGCATTATTCTCCCTCCCCGTGATCGCGCACCTCGGTAATGTTGATCGCGTCGATGCGGCTGCTGTTGAAGAGGTTGAACCTGGTGTCGGAGCCGTGACAGCCGTCACCGAAGGTGAAGCCGCAGCCGTTTTTCTCCGGGAAGGCGTCGCGCGCCATTTCGCGGTGGCTGGTCGGGATCACGAAGCGGTCTTCGTAGTTAGCGATGGCCAGATAGCGGTACATCTCCTCAACCTGCGCTTCGGTCAGGCCCACTTCCTCAATGGCGCGGGTATCGGTCACGCCTTCCACGGTCTGGGAGCGTTTGTAGTGGCGCATCGCCATCATGCGCTTCAGAGCGCGCAGCACCGGGCCGGTATCGCCCGCGCTGAGCATATTTGCCAGGTATTGCACCGGGATGCGCAGGCTTTCGACCGCAGGCAGTACACCGTCGCTCTGCGGCAGGCCACCCGCGTCCGCGTAGGACTGAATCGGCGACAGCGGCGGCACATACCAGACCATCGGCAGGGTGCGGTATTCCGGATGCAGCGGCAGGGCGAGCTTCCAGTCCATCGCCATTTTGTAAACCGGGGAACGCTGCGCTGCGTCGATGACGTTCTGCGGGATGCCCTGCTTCAGGGCTTCTTCAATCACCGCCGGATCGTTCGGGTTAAGGAACACGTCGCACTGGCGCTCATACAGATCGGTTTCATGCTCGGTGCTGGCCGCCTCTTCAATACGGTCCGCGTCATACAACAGCACGCCAAGGTAGCGGATGCGTCCAACGCAGGTTTCTGAGCAGACGGTCGGCTGGCCGGACTCGATGCGCGGATAGCAGAAGATGCACTTCTCTGACTTGCCGCTTTTCCAGTTGAAGTAGATTTTCTTGTACGGACAGCCGCTGATACACAGACGCCAGCCGCGGCATTTGTCCTGGTCGATCAGCACAATGCCGTCCTCTTCGCGTTTGTAAATCGCACCGCTCGGGCAGGTGGCGACGCAGCTCGGGTTGAGGCAATGCTCGCACAGGCGCGGCAGGTACATCATGAAGGTGTTTTCGAACTGGCCGTACATCTCTTTCTGGATCTTCTGAAAGTTTCGATCGCGGGCGCGTTTTTCGAACTCGCCGCCCAGCAGCTCCTCCCAGTTTGGTCCCCAGACGATCTTATCCATCCGCTTACCGTCAATCAGCGAGCGGGGGCGGGCGGTAGGGAGGTGATCCCCCTCCGGGGCGCGGTGCAGATCCTGGTAATCGAAGGTGAAAGGTTCATAGTAATCGTCAATCTGCGGCAACACGGGGTTGGCGAAAATTTTCGACAGGACGCCCATTTTTCCGCCGAGGCGCGGGGTCAGCTTGCCGTGAATACTGCGGATCCATCCGCCTTGCCACTCATCCTGATCTTCCCAGTTTTTCGGATAGCCGATACCCGGTTTGGTTTCGACGTTATTAAACCACGCATACTCCATCCCTTCGCGCCCGGTCCAGACGTTCTTACAGGTGACCGAGCAGGTGTGGCAGCCAATGCATTTATCGAGATTCAGTACCATGCCAACCTGTGAGCGTATTTTCATTTTTTCGCCTCCTGAACCTGATCCCGACCTTCGCCGTCCAGCCAGTTAATGTTTTTCATTTTGCGGATCATAATGAACTCGTCGCGATTCGAGCCGACGGTGCCGTAATAGTTAAAGCTGTACGCCAGCTGCGCGTAGCCGCCAATCATGTGGGTCGGTTTCGGACAGACGCGGGTGACCGAGTTGTGGATCCCGCCGCGCCGTCCGGTCACTTCTGACCCCGGAATGTTCAGAATGCGCTCCTGAGCGTGGTACATCATGGTCATGCCCGGCGGCACGCGCTGGCTAACCACCGCGCGGGCGGTGAGGGCGCCGTTGGCGTTGAAGGCTTCGATCCAGTCGTTGTCCTCAATCCCCAGCTCGCGCGCGTCGGTTTCGCTGATCCAGACGATTGGCCCCCCGCGTGACAGGGTCTGCATCAGCAGGTTTTCGCTGTAGGTGGAGTGAATGCCCCATTTCTGGTGCGGCGTCAGGAAGTTAAGCGCTTTTTCCGGGAAGCCGTTCGGCGGGATCTCGCGCATATGGGTGACGCTGCGGGTATCAATCGGTGGACGATAGGCCACCAGACTTTCACCGAAGGCGCGCATCCAGGTGTGATCCTGATACAGCTGCTGGCGGCCGGAAATCGTGCGCCACGGGATCAGCTCGTGAACGTTGGTATAGCCTGCGTTATACGAGACATGCTCGCTCTCAAGGCCGGACCACGTTGGGCTGGAGATAATTTTGCGCGGCTGCGCCTGAATATCGCGGAAGCGAATTTTCTCGTCTTCTTTGTTCAGCGCCAGATGGGTGTGATCGCGCCCGGTCAGTTCGCCGAGGGCCTCCCAGGCTTTGACCGCGACCTGACCGTTGGTTTCCGGCGCAAGAGCGAGGATCACCTCTGAAGCATCAATGGCGGTTTCAATGCGTGGTCGGCCTTTGGCCGGTCCGTCGAGCTTGACGTAATTGAGCTTGCCGAGGAAATCGACTTCGTTTTGCGTGTTCCACGATATGCCTTTTCCGCCGTTGCCGAGTTTGTCCAGCAGCGGACCGAGAGAAGTGAAGCGCTCGTAGGTTTCCGGATAGTTGCGCTCGACGACCGCAATGTTTGGCGCGGTTTTACCGGGGATGAGATCGCACTCGCCTTTGCGCCAGTCCAGAATATCAAAAGGCTGCGACAGTTCCCCCGGGGAGTCATGCTGTAGCGGCTGTAGCACCACGTCAGTTTCGGTGCCGAGATGCCCGACGCACACTTCAGAGAAGACTTTGGCGATGCCTTTGTAGATCTCCCAGTCGCTGCGGGACTCCCACGCCGGGTCAACGGCGGCAGAGAGCGGGTGAATAAACGGATGCATGTCCGAGGTATTCATATCGTCTTTTTCATACCATGTGGCGGTCGGCAGGACGATATCGGAGAACAGGCAGGTGCTGGACATACGGAAATCGAGCGTCACCAGCAGATCCAGCTTGCCCTCAATGGCGGCGGTTTGCCATTCCACCTCTTCAGGTTTGACATCATCCGTTGAGCCTAAATCCTCGCCCTGGATCCCGCTCTCGGTGCCAAGCAGGTATTTGAGCATGTACTCATGGCCTTTTCCGGACGAGCCAAGCAGGTTAGAACGCCAGACAAACAGGTTGCGCGGGTGGTTCTTGCCGTTGTCCGGCTGTTCGCAGGCGAAGCGAATATCGCCCGATTTTAACGCCTGCACGGTGTAATCCTGCGGCGACATCCCGGCGGCGTCGGCGCGGGCCTTAACGTGCAGCGGGTTGAGGTTGAGCTGCGGCGCGGAAGGGAGCCAGCCCATGCGCTCGGCGCGGACGTTGAAATCAATCAGATGTCCGGTGAATTTCGACGCGTCTGCAAGAGGAGAAAGCAGCTCCTGTGCGGTGAGCTTCTCATAGCGCCACTGGCTGGCGTGGTTGTAGAAGTAAGAGGTGCTGTTCATCTGGCGCGGCGGACGGTTCCAGTCCAGCGCGAAGGCCAGCGGCAGCCAGCCGGTTTGCGGACGCAGTTTCTCCTGGCCGACATAGTGCGACCAGCCGCCGCCGCTTTGCCCGACGCAGCCGCAGAAGACCAGCATGTTGATCATCCCGCGGTAGTTCATGTCCATGTGGTACCAGTGGTTCACACCGGCCCCGAGGATGATCATCGAACGACCATGGGTTTTGTGCGCCGTGTCGGCAAATTCACGGGCGATTTTTTCTATCAGGTAAGCGGGGACGCCGGTAATTTGTTCGCCCCAGGCCGGGGTGTAGGCTTTGATCTCGGCGTAGTTTGCCGCCGCGTTACTGTCTTCCAGACCGCGATCGAGGCCGTAGTTTGCGAGCACCAGATCGTACACGCTGACCACGCGTCTCTGGCTGCCGTCGGCCAGCGTCAGGGTTTTACTCGGTACGCGGCGCGTCAGCACCGGCTCCTGCTTCACGCTGCGGAAATGCGGGTTCTCGTTGCCCCCGAAGTAAGGGAAGGCCACGTCTGCCACACTGTCGTGGGTGATGAGCAGGGAAAGCGTCAGCTCGGTCTCCTGTCCCGCGGCCAGCGACTCCAGGTTCCATTTGCCTTTTTCGCCCCAGCGGAAACCGATAGAGCCGTTCGGCGCCACCAGATTTCCGGCGACGTCAAAGGCGATGGTTTTCCACTCCGGATTATTGGTTTCACCCAGCCCGTCGGCCAGATCCGACGCGCGCAGCATGCGGCCCGGCACCACGCGACCGTCAGCCTGTTCATCCAGCAGGACCAGCATCGGCATGTCGGTGTAGCGGCGGCAATAGTTGAGGAAGTAATCGCTCGGGTTATCAAGGTGGAACTCTTTGAGGATCACATGCCCCATCGCCATGGCAAGGGCACTGTCAGTACCCTGTTTGGGGGCCAGCCACTGGTCGCTGAGCTTCGCCACCTCCGAGAAGTCCGGCGTAATGGCGACGGTCTTGGTGCCTTTGTAACGCACTTCGGTAAAGAAGTGGGCGTCCGGGGTACGCGTCTGCGGCACGTTCGAGCCCCAGGCAATGATATAGCTGGAGTTGTACCAGTCCGCCGATTCCGGCACGTCGGTCTGCTCGCCCCAGGTCATCGGCGATGCCGGAGGCAAATCGCAGTACCAGTCATAGAAGCTCAGGCAGGTGCCGCCGAGCAGGGAGAGATAGCGCGTACCGGCGGCATAAGAGACCATCGACATGGCCGGGATAGGCGAAAAACCGGCCACCCGATCCGGGCCGTAATTTTTGATGGTCCAGACGTTGGCGGCAGCAATCAGCTGGTTAAGCTCTTTCCAGTTTGAGCGGATAAACCCGCCTTTACCGCGCGCCTTTCTGTAGCTTTGCGCTTTCTGTGGATCGTTCTGAATGGCATCCCAGGCCAGCACTGGATCGGTATGCTGCGCCAGCGCCTCGCGCCAGAGTTCGATCAGCCTGCGGCGTACCAGCGGGTACTTGAGACGGTTGGCGCTGTAGAGATACCAGGAGTAGCTTGCGCCACGCGGGCAGCCGCGCGGTTCGTGGTTAGGCAGGTCGGGGCGGGTACGCGGGTAGTCGGTCTGCTGGGTTTCCCATGTCACCAGGCCATTTTTGACATAAATCTTCCAGCTACAGGAGCCGGTGCAGTTAACGCCGTGGGTGGATCGCACAATCTTGTCGAACTGCCAGCGCTGACGGTAGCTGTCCTCCCAGTCGCGGTTGGTGTGGTACACCTGGCCGTGCCCATCGGCGAAACTGTCGCCTTTTGTTTTGAAGTAACGGAAGCGGTCCAACAGTTTGCTCATGACATTTCTCCTGCTTCGATAACATGGCCGGAGGGTGAGGCATCACGCTCCGGCGAAGAGGTAGTTATTATTTTTGTGAGGATTTGCGGCCGTACACCAGCCAGGTGACGACCACGCAGACGATGTAAAACACGAGGAAGACTTTCATGGCGCCCACCGGGGAACCGGTCATCGCCAGGGAGGTGCCAAAGGCTTTGGGAATAAAGAACCCGCCCACCGCACCGATGGCAGAGATAAAGCCCAGCGCCGCAGCCGTTTCGGTCACCGCTTCATGCTGTGCCTGTTCATCGCTCCCGCCCTGTTTTTTCACGCGGTCGAGGGTGATTTGGCGAAAGATAATCGCGATCATCTGGAAGGTCGAGCCGCTACCCAGGCCTGCGGTCAGAAACAGGCCCATAAAGACCAGATAGAAGGCGATAAAGCTGCCTGAACCAGACCCGGGGAGCGTCAGGAAAATCAGGGCGCTAAAGATGGCCATAAAGACGAAGTTGATCAGCGTCACCCTTACGCCGCCCAGTCTGTCCGAAATCATTCCGCCAGCCGAACGCGCCAGGGCGCCGATCAGTGGGCCAAAGAAGGCGAGGTGGAGGATATTAACGTCCGGAAACTGGGTTTTCGACAGCATGGCAAAGCCTGCCGAGAAACCGATAAACGAGCCGAAGGTTGCCAGATAAAGCAGGCTCAGCAGCCAGAGATGAAAGCGCTTAAGCACCGGAAGCTGGCTGGCAATGGACGCTTTCGAGCTGGCGATGTCATTCATGCCAAAAAACGCCGCAATGGTGGCCAGAATCAGCAGCGGCGCCCAGATCCACGCCGCGTTCGCCAGCCACATCGTCGAGCCATCCTCCTGCGGTACGCCGTGCACGCCGAGGAAGGTAAACATCGGCAGGAAAATCACCAGCGGCGCAACCAGCTGCATCACACTCACGCCCAGGTTACCCAGCCCGCCGTTAATGCCCAGTGCGCTGCCCTGTCTGGCTTTCGGGAAGAAGAAGCTGATGTTTCCCATACTGGAAGCGAAGTTGGCACCGGCAAAACCGCAAAGCAGCGCGATGATGATGAAGATCCAATAGGGCGTGGCGGTATTCTGGATGGCGATCCCAAGCCAGACACAGGGTACGACCAGGATAACGGTGCTTAACACGGTCCAGTAACGCCCGCCAAATATCGGCACCATAAAAGAGTAGGGGACACGCAATATCGCGCCGGAGAGAGAAGGTAATGCCGTTAGCATAAAAAGCTGATCGGTGCTGAAATTAAATCCGACCTTATTAAGATTTACCGCAATAGCGCTAAACAACATCCAGACACAAAATGCGAGCAGCAAACACGCCACGGAAATCCACAGGTTTCTTCGTGCGATATGTTTCCCTTTATTCTCCCAAAATTGCGCGTTTTCCGGTTTCCAGTTACTCAACAGATGCTGATTACTCTTCTCGCTTTGATGTGACATATCACCCTCTTGCTTACCGAAGTGGAGAGAAAAAAGAAGGAAAAACAGAAAGATACCTGTCAGTGGCGTATGAAATTTATAGGATGTTATGGGATACATCTGAAAGGATAGATAAAAAAGCGAATCCCTGAGTTTGGAATGGGAATCAGGGTTCGCTTTATGTGTTACTAATTGTAACTATTTGCGGAAATTAATACTCCGATGGGAGTATTAAAACAATTCGAGGGAGATAAGTTTATCCAGATGCTTATTAAATGCCGCGTCGTCCATTTCAGGCATATTCAAGACGTATATGCCATCCAGGCCACATACCAGACCAATTAAACGCCAGGCGATATTTTCCGGCTGATCAGCAAGCGTAAAGGCGTTGGCCTCCGCCCCGGCGCGGATAATTGCGACCGTTTCCTGGTGCCACATCTCCATGGTCAAAACGTAGGCGCCTTTGATATCGCTATCCCGGCTGGCGAGAATTTGCGTCTCCCGCCACAGCCGAATGTAGGGCTCAAACCCACCGTCATCGCTGCCGAGCATGGCATGCAGGCGCTCGCGCCAGCCTGCGTTTTCGCCAACGATTTCAGCATCCAGCAAATCGCGAATCAGCCTGACAAACGCCAGCGATTTAAGCTCGCCCGCCGACGCAAAGTGGTGATGCACCTGCCCGGTGGCAACGCCCGCTTCGGTAGCGATTCGGCGCACGGTCATCGCAGCGAATCCTTCGGTCAGCGCCACGCGCATTGCGGCCTGTAGGATCTCTTCCCGCCGCTCGTCCTTGCTCAGATAACGCATAATTTCTCACTCTCAATGGCAACGAAACGAGTGTAACAAAGAGCTGGACAAGTGTTCAACTTTACGTAGGATCGCAATCTGGACATGTGTCCAGTTTTTAACTGAAAAGGAAATTTATGTTTCGTCAGTGGTTAGCGTTAGTGATTATCGTGCTGGTGTATATCCCGGTGGCGATTGACGCGACGGTGCTGCACGTGGCGGCGCCAACATTGAGCATGACGCTGGGTGCCAGCGGCAACGAATTGTTGTGGATTATTGATATTTACTCGCTGGTGATGGCGGGGATGGTGCTGCCGATGGGCGCGCTGGGCGATCGTATAGGTTTTAAGCGCCTGCTGATGATCGGCAGCGTGCTGTTTGGCCTGTCATCGTTAGCGGCGGCTTTTGCGCCGTCCGCGGGCTGGCTGATTGCCGCCCGCGCGTCGCTGGCGATTGGCGCGGCGATGATCATTCCGGCTACGCTTGCAGGGATCCGCACGCTGTTTATTGACGTGCGGCACCGTAACATCGCCCTTGGCGTCTGGGCTGCCGTTGGGTCGGGCGGCGCGGCGTTTGGCCCGCTGATTGGCGGCATGCTGCTGGAGCACTTTTACTGGGGTTCGGTCTTCCTGATTAACGTGCCGATCGTGCTGATCGTGGTTTCGCTTGCTGCGCGCTTTGTGCCTGCTCAGCAGGGTCGGCCCGAGCAGCCGCTCAATATCAGCCATGCCATTATGCTGATTGTCGCCATTTTACTGCTGGTCTACAGCGCCAAAACCGCCCTGAAAGGGGTGCTGTCGCCGTGGATGGTGGCCTCTACGCTGCTTACCGGGGCGGTGATGCTGTTTATTTTCGTCCGTATCCAGCTGCGCGCGCGCGTGCCAATGATCGACATGCGTCTGTTTTGCCATCGCATTATTTTAAGCGGCGTGGTTATGGCGATGACCGCCATGATTGCGCTGGTGGGCTTTGAACTGCTGATGGCGCAGGAGTTGCAGTTCGTGCATGGTTTTACGCCGTTTGAAGCAGGGATATTTATGCTGCCGGTGATGGTGGCGAGCGGATTTAGCGGGCCGATCGCGGGTGTGCTGGTCGGGCGTCTGGGGCTGCGCATTGTCGCGGCCGGAGGCATGGGGCTAAGCGCGATCAGTTTTATCGGCCTGTCGACGCTCGATTTCAGCACCCAACAGTGGCAGGCGTGGAGCCTGATGGTGCTGCTGGGCTTCAGTGCCGCCAGCGCACTGCTGGCATCGACGTCAGCGATCATGGCTGCCGCGCCCAAAGAGAAAGCGGCCGCGGCAGGCGCGATCGAAACCATGTCCTACGAGCTGGGCGCTGGTCTCGGGATCGCCATTTTCGGTCTGTTGTTAACCCGCAGCTTTTCGGCGTCAATTGTACTGCCGCAGGGGCTGAGCGCGTCGCTGACCGATAAAGCCTCGTCGTCCATCGGTGAAGCGATGAAGGTTGCGCAGGAACTGACGCCGTCACTGGCCGAGCCGGTGATGACGGCGGCGAAAACCGCGTTCATCACCTCGCACAGCGTGGCCCTGGGCAGTGCGGGTGCCATGCTGATGATTCTGGCGATCGGGATCTGGTTTAGTCTGGCGAAGGTCGGAGGGCAGCAGTAAAAAAAAGGCCAGCCGCGAGGGCTGGCCTTTTGAACTAACACCTCTTAGAACTGGTAGGTCAGACCTACAGCCACGATGTTGTCGGTAGCCACTTTGGCATCTTTGGTGAACTGGCTGTCAGTTTGACTTCGGTCTGCGTCCATCCATCGCTTACCTGAAATCCAAAGGTAAAGACATCGGTTCTTATGGCGACCAGGACCTGGTTGAATACGTTGACGTTGGCGCGAGCTACTACTTCAACAAAAACATGTCCACCTACGTTGATTACAAAATCAACCTCGTGGATGACACTGAGCCACAACTTCGAAGTTCTGTGCTTTGTTGGCAACGTGACCGCTACCGAACGCCGTCATGTTGCGGGTTTCAGAGTAGGTGGTTGCCAGGTAGATGTTGTTCGCATCGTACTTCAGGCCAGCAGCCCAGACTTCTGCGTTTTCGCCACCGGCGTTCAGGTTGCTTGCAGCACGAACCTGACGGTCAGTACGGTCAGATTTCGCGTAGGTCGCACCCACACCGAAGCCGTCGAATTCATAGGTAGAAGACAGACCCCAGCCGTCACCGTTGGATTCGGTGATCTCTGAACGGTCGTTTTTACCCTGGTACTGGGCAGCCACGTTCAGGCCGTCAACCAGACCAAAGAAGTCGGTGTTACGGTAGGTGGCAACGCCAGTGGTACGACCGGTCATGAAGCCGTCAGTCTGCGTCCAGGTATCGCCACCGAACTCTGGCAGAACGTCAGTCCATGCGCCGATGTCATAAGCAACACCGTAGTTACGACCGTAGTCGAAGGAACCGAATTCATCGAATTTCAGACCAGCGAAGGCCAGACGGGTTTTGTTGCCGTCGGAACCCTGAGCTTCAGAGCGGTTGCCCTTGAACTCATATTCCCACTGGCCGTATCCGGTCAGTTGATCGTTGATCTGAGTTTCACCTTTGAAGCCCAGACGAACGTATGTTTTGTCGCCGTCGCTACCAGCATCATCAGAAAAATAGTGCAGACCAGTAACTTTGCCGTACAGATCCAGTTTGTTACCGTCTTTGTTAAAAACTTCAGCCGCGTTAACAACGCCAGCCGCCAACATGGAAGTCACTGCCACTGCAACTAATTTAAGTTTCATCTTAACTAACCCTTATAATTTTATTTAGGTATTTCCTAAGCCACCTGAGCGATTTTTAAACGAGGCTTATCGTCAATGGCAGACTATTTTTAAAATTCCGTAGACTGCTTTCAATAATAAGTTTCAAAATATTAAAGATAATTTCAATTAGTGTGATCCTGATCCGATAAATTTCCCTTAAATCGCTTAATAAGGTTAATTTATATACATAAATTGATTATTAACAAAACACGATAATAAGGATGGAAATAGTTGCCATGCGTTTTTGTTTTTAGAGGGAGATAAAAGGGCTTGGCAGATAATCTCAAGGAATGGGGCGCGTTATTGACTTTTAAAACAGTGGTTTGTGGATTTTTCCGGAAGCCAGCAACTGCTTTTTAAAAGAAACATCCAGAAATAAACTATTGCACTATGTGCTATATAGCGCGGGAATATTGGGGTTGAATTAATTACCTGCGTTGTCAGTTTATGTCAATTTCCACAACGGATCTGACTTTGTGTGAATACTCTATACAGAAATAGAAATACACACGAATGTTATAAATAATATTCTTTACTGTGATCACATATTAAAATAATGTTAATTTTTACCGGGCATAATTCGTGCCCGGTAAAAATAAAAATGCTATTTGCGGGTGGCATACCAGCAAAGTAATGATCCTGCGCAAACCATTAATGCCCCTTGCCAGAATGAGAATGAAAGCGGAGAGCTCAGCATAATAGCCGCCAGCGCGGCAGAGAGTACCGGGGTGAAGTAGGAGACGGCCGCAAGCACCGTGACGTTACCGTGGAGGATCCCAATGTTCCAGGCGGCGTAGCCAAAGCCAAGGGCAACACCACACATCAACAGTTTCACGACTACCGGCACGCTGAATACCATTTCGGGCTGATCGCTGACGGCATATTTGACCCACAGGCTCAGGGCGGTCAGCAGGACGAAAAGAGTAATGCCATTTTGCCCTCTGGCATACCTGCTGGTGACGGTGCAGTAGGCGGCCCAGATAAAGGCACCGGTAAATGCCAGCCCGTAGCTCAGCGGGCTGGAAACGATGTTTAGCATGATGTCGTGAACGTGCAGCCCGTTTTCGCCGCCTAAGACCCAGCCCACGCCCAGCAGGGAGATCGCTAAGCCGGGGATCACCCACAGGGTGGATTTTTGACCGTTGAACAAAATGGCGAACACAATCGTCAGGCTTGGCCAGAGATAATTGACCATGCCCACCTCAATTGCCTGCGAGCGCGTCGCGGCAAAGCCAAGCGACAGGGCAAGGCACATTTCATAGCTGACAAACAGGACGCTGCCCGCAGTGAGATAGCCTTTCGAAAACCGTTTAATATCAGGGAAACCTACCGTCGCCAGACACAATAATCCGCTGACGGTGTAGATCATCGCTGCGCCCCCCACCGGGCCAAGTCCCTCACTGACGCTGCGGATGAGACCCACCATGGTGCTCCACAGCAGTATGGCCACCAGGCCAATCAGCGTTGCTCTTTTTCTGTCCATTACCCTGCCAGTCTGATAAAAATCAAAGGGTAAACTTATAGCATCTAACCCATTCACCAGGCGAATTTTCTGTTTCGCGGTTAACCCGAAAGGAGTAATAAATCATACCGGCGGTGACTATTAAGGGGGCGAAGTTCGGCGACCTTGATTTGACGCAAAAAAAACAGGGGCTTTGCTGTTAGTTTGCGGCGCGAAGTCTTATCAGATAACGAGGACAGCAATGGACGTCAGCCGCAGACAATTTTTTAAAATCTGCGCGGGCGGTATGGCCGGAACAACAGCCGCAATGCTGGGATTCGCTCCCAAAATGGCGCTGGCTCAGGCACGCAACTATAAACTGCTGCGCGCGAAAGAGATCCGTAACACCTGCACATACTGCTCCGTGGGTTGTGGGCTATTAATGTATAGCCTGGGTGATGGCGCGAAGAACGCCAAAGAAGCGATTTATCATATTGAAGGGGACCCGGACCATCCGGTGAGCCGCGGGGCGCTTTGCCCGAAAGGGGCGGGGCTGCTGGACTACGTCCACAGTGAAAACCGTCTGCGCTATCCGGAATATCGTGCGCCGGGCTCTGATAAATGGCAGCGCATCTCCTGGGACGAGGCCTTCTCACGTATTGCAAAACTGATGAAAGCGGATCGCGACGCCAACTTTATTGAAAAGAACGAGCAGGGCGTTACGGTAAACCGCTGGACCTCCACCGGGATGCTGTGTGCGTCTGCGGCAAGTAATGAGACCGGCATGCTGACGCAAAAATTTGTGCGCTCCCTCGGCATGCTGGCGGTTGATAACCAGGCGCGCGTCTGACACGGACCAACGGTAGCAAGTCTTGCTCCAACATTTGGTCGCGGTGCGATGACCAACCACTGGGTTGATATCAAAAACGCAAACGTCGTGGTGGTGATGGGCGGTAACGCCGCTGAAGCCCATCCGGTGGGATTCCGCTGGGCGATGGAAGCGAAAAACAACAACGATGCGACGCTGATTGTCGTCGATCCACGCTTTACGCGTACGGCATCGGTGGCTGATATTTATGCGCCGATACGCTCCGGTACGGATATTACGTTCCTTTCCGGCGTGCTGTTGTACCTGATCGAAAACAATAAGATTAACGCGGAATACGTTAAGCATTACACCAATGCCGGCCTGCTGGTGCGGGAAGATTTCGCCTTCGAAGATGGCCTGTTCAGCGGCTATGACGCAGAGAAACGTCAGTACGATAAATCGTCCTGGAACTATCAATTCGACGAAAACGGCTACGCGAAACGCGATGAGACCCTGACCGATCCGCGCTGCGTGTGGAACTTGCTGAAACAGCATGTTTCCCGTTATACGCCAGACGTGGTGGAAAACATCTGCGGTACGCCGAAAGCAGACTTCCTGAAAGTATGTGAAGTGCTGGCCTCCACCAGTGCCGCCGACAGAACAACCACCTTCCTGTACGCGCTGGGCTGGACGCAGCATACCGTGGGCGCGCAGAACATCCGTACCATGGCGATGATCCAGCTGCTGCTCGGCAACATGGGGATGGCCGGTGGCGGCGTGAACGCCCTGCGCGGACACTCCAACATTCAGGGCTTAACCGATCTCGGCCTGCTGTCGACCAGCCTGCCGGGTTACCTGACCCTGCCGTCGGAGAAGCAGACCGACTGGCAAAGCTGGCTTGACGCCAATACGCCAAAAGCGACGCGTCCGGACCAGGTGAACTACTGGAGTAACTATCCGAAGTTTGCCGTCAGTCTGATGAAATCGTTCTACGGCGATGCGGCGCAGAAAGAGAATGACTGGGGCTTTGAGTGGTTGCCGAAATGGGATCAGGCTTACGATGTCATCAAGTATTTCAACATGATGGATAAGGGCGACGTCACGGGGTATATCTGCCAGGGCTTTAACCCGGTGGCGTCATTCCCGGATAAAAACAAAGTCGTTCGCAGCCTGAGCAAGCTGAAGTACATGGTGGTTATCGATCCGCTGGTCACCGAAACGTCTACGTTCTGGCAGAACCACGGCGAGTCTAACGATGTCGATCCGGCATCCATTCAGACTGAGGTGTTCCGCCTGCCATCGACCTGCTTTGCGGAAGAGGACGGTTCTATTGCCAACTCTGGCCGCTGGCTACAGTGGCACTGGAAAGGTCAGGATGCGCCGGGTGAAGCGCGTAATGACGGCGAAATTCTGGCCGGTATTTACCATCGTCTGCGCGAGATGTACCGCACCGAAGGCGGCAAAGGCGCAGAGCCGCTGCTGAAGATGAGCTGGAACTACAAGCAGCCGGATCATCCTGAGTCTGAAGAGGTGGCAAAAGAGAACAACGGCGTGGCGCTGGCCGATCTGTACGATGCCAACGGCAATCTGGTGGCGAAGAAAGGCCAGTTGCTCAATAGCTTCGCGCTGTTGCGTGACGACGGCACCACGGCCTCGTCATGCTGGATCTACACCGGCAGCTGGACGGAGCAGGGTAATCAGATGGCGAACCGTGATAACGCCGATCCGTCAGGCCTGGGCAACACGCTGGGCTGGGCATGGGCGTGGCCGTTGAACCGCCGCGTACTGTACAACCGTGCCTCCGCAGACGTGAACGGTAAGCCGTGGGATCCGAAACGCATGCTGATCGAGTGGAACGGCACGAAGTGGACGGGGAACGATATCCCGGACTTCAACACCGCCGCGCCGGACAGCAACACCGGGCCGTTTATCATGCAGCCGGAAGGGTTGGGGCGTCTGTTTGCCATCGACAAGCTGGCGGAAGGGCCGTTCCCGGAACATTACGAGCCGATGGAAACGCCGCTCGGCACTAACCCGCTGCACCCGAACGTGGTCTCCAGCCCGGTAGTGCGTATCTATGAAGATGACGTGATGCGTTTAGGTAAAAAGGACAAGTTCCCGTATGTCGGAACTACCTACCGCCTGACTGAGCATTTCCATACCTGGACCAAACATGCGCGGCTTAACGCCATCGCGCAGCCGGAACAGTTTGTGGAGATAAGCGAAACGCTGGCGAAGGCGAAAGGCATTGCCAATGGCGATCGCGTGACGGTGAGCAGCAAGCGCGGCTTTATTCGCGCGGTAGCGGTGGTCACCCGTCGTCTGCAAAGTCTGAACGTACACGGCCAGCAGGTAGAAACCGTCGGTATCCCGCTGCACTGGGGCTTTGAAGGGGTGGCGCAGAAAGGCTACATCGCCAATACCCTGACGCCAAACGTCGGCGATTCCAACTCGCAAACGCCGGAGTATAAAGCGTTTTTGGTCAACATCGAGAAAGCGTAAGGAGCGATTAAATGGCGATGGAAACACAAGACATTATTAAACGCTCCGCGACCAACCCGATAACGCCCGCGCCTCGCGCGCGGGACTACAAGGCAGAAGTCGCCAAGCTGATCGATGTCTCCTCCTGCGTGGGCTGTAAGGCCTGCCAGGTGGCCTGCTCGGAGTGGAACGATATCCGCGACGAGGTGGGGCACTGCGTTGGCGTTTACGATAACCCGGCTGATCTGAGCGCCAAGTCCTGGACGGTGATGCGCTTTAGCGAAACCGACCAGAACGGCAAGCTTGAGTGGCTAATCCGTAAAGACGGCTGTATGCACTGTGAAGATCCGGGCTGCCTGAAGGCATGCCCGTCTGCGGGTGCAATTATTCAGTACGCCAACGGGATCGTCGACTTCCAGCAGGATAACTGTATCGGTTGCGGCTACTGCATCGCAGGCTGTCCGTTTAATATCCCGCGCCTCAATAAAGAAGATAACCGGGTCTATAAATGCACGCTGTGTGTCGATCGCGTCAGCGTCGGACAGGAGCCTGCCTGCGTGAAGACCTGTCCTACCGGGGCTATCCACTTCGGCACCAAAAAAGAGATGCTGGAAGTGGCGCAGCAGCGGGTGGATAAGCTCAAAGCGCGCGGCTATGACAAGGCCGGGATTTATAACCCGCAGGGCGTGGGCGGTACGCACGTCATGTATGTTCTGCACCACAATGACCAGCCGGAGCTGTATCACAATCTGCCGAAGGATCCGGCGATCGATACCTCAATCAACCTCTGGAAAGGGGCGCTTAAGCCGCTCTCAGCGGCGGGCTTTATCGCCACCTTTGCCGGGCTGATTTATCACTACATCGGTATCGGGCCGAATAAAGAGGTGGATGACGACGAGGAGGAGCATCATGAGTAAGTCGAAAATGATAGTGCGCACAAAATTTGTCGATCGCGCCTGTCACTGGACGGTGGTCATCTGCTTCTTCCTGGTGGCGGTATCCGGCATTTCGTTCTTCTTCCCGACGCTACAGTGGCTAACGGAAACCTTCGGGACACCGCAGATGGGGCGCATTCTGCATCCGTTCTTCGGCGTACTGATTTTCGTGGTGCTGATGTTTATGTTTGTACGTTTCGTTCATCACAACATCCCTGACAAGCAGGATATTCCGTGGCTAAAAGGCATTGTTGAGGTTCTGAAAGGCAACGAGCATAAAGTCGCGAAGGTGGGCAAATATAACGCCGGGCAGAAGATGATGTTCTGGACCATCATGAGCATGATTTTTGTGCTGCTGGTGACCGGGGTGATCATCTGGCGTCCGTATTTTGCGCACTATTTCCCGATTCAGGTGGTGCGTTATGCGCTGCTGATCCACGCGACCTCGGCCATTATTCTGATCCACGCCATTCTGATCCATATGTATATGGCATTCTGGGTGAAAGGATCGATTAAAGGCATGATTGAAGGGAAGGTGAGCCGCCGCTGGGCGCAGAAGCACCATCCGCGCTGGTACCGCGACGTTGAGCGTCTTGAAGCGCAAAAAGAGAGTTCGGAAGGGTTGAAGTAAACCTCGCGCCGTCGGCATTGTCCGGCGGCGCTGCGCTTGTGCTGGTCTGCTTCCCTGTATCAAAACCGCTCTGCAATATACCGGAAGGGATATTTTGTTGGCTTCACTTTGCCGATCTTGCGTTTCGGTAAATCCACCTTGTCAACGTGAATTTCTTTATAGGGGATCTGTGAAAGCAGATGCGAAATAATATTCAACCGAACCCGTTTTTTATCTTCTGAGCGCGCCACAAACCACGGCGCCCAGGCGGTGTCGGTCGCTTTAAACATCGCATCACGGGCGAGGGTATATTCATCCCACAGATTGAAAGATTTTATGTCCATTGGAGACAGCTTCCAGATCTTGCGACCATCATTAATGCGATCGCGCAGGCGGCGTTCCTGCTCTTTTGGCGTTACTTCAAGCCAGTATTTCAACAATATGATCCCGGCATCGACCATCGCTTTTTCCATCACCGGCGTTCCATCAAGAAATTTGTCGGCCTGCTCTTCGGTACAGAAACCCATTACTCTTTCCACGCCTGCGCGGTTGTACCAGCTCCGGTCAAAAATGACGATTTCACCGGCAGAGGGCAGATGGGGAACGTAACGCTGAAAATAGAGCTGACTTTTCTCTTTATCGGTGGGGGCCGGTAACGCAACAACGCGAAACACCCGGGGGCTGACGCGTTCGGTGATGGCTTTGATGGCGCCGCCTTTACCGGCGCCGTCTCGCCCTTCAAAAACAATACAGACCTTTAACCCTTTGGCGACCACCCATTGCTGGAGCTTAACCAGTTCAACATGGAGGCGGCGAAGCTCTTGCTCGTACGCTTTGGTTTTGAGCGGCGCGTTTTTAACGACATCATCAACAACACGGGTTTTCTTCTTACTGACCATGGCGGGTCTCCCTATGGGTCCGGTCGCGGGATCGAGGCCGTACTAAGCGTGTAATCGGCCTGAATGAATGGATTAATGTGTCAGAAAGCTGATTTGAACTGGTTCACCATACAAGTTTAATCAATAATGCACGCTGCGTATTTTTTAACAGTGGTCGCGGTATGAAAAAAACAATTTTTTCGTTAGCACTGGCTACCTTTGGCCTGGGGATGGCTGAATTTGGCATTATGGGCGTGCTGACAGAACTGGCTCATGATACGGGCATTTCGATTCCCTCCGCCGGAAATATGATTTCGTTTTACGCTTTTGGCGTAGTGATCGGCGCGCCGATTGTGGCGCTGTTCTCCAGTAAATTTTCGCTGAAAACAACGCTGCTGTTTCTGGTGGCGATGTGCGTCGTCGGTAACGCGCTCTTTACCTTCTCTGACACCTACATAGGGCTGGCGGCGGGGCGCTTAATCTCTGGTTTCCCGCATGGCGCGATTTTCGGTGTGGGGGCGATAATCCTGTCAAAAATTGCGCCACCGGGTAAGGTGACGGTTGCTGTAGCAGGGATGATTGCCGGGATGACCGTTGCCAATTTGCTTGGCGTCCCGCTCGGGACGTGGCTGGGACATGAATTTAACTGGCGCTACACCTTCTTTTTGATTGCCGTCTTTGATGCGCTGGTGATCCTCTCTGTTCTGCTGTGGGTGCCAGACATTCACGACACGACAACCACCCGGCTGACAGAACAATTCCACTTCTTGAAAAAACCGGAACCGTGGCTAATTTTTGCCGCAACGATGTTTGGCAATGCCGGGGTGTTTGCCTGGTTTAGCTTCGTGAAGCCGTTTATGGTCAACGTGTCAGGCTTTTCCGAGGGCGTCATGACCGCGATCATGATGCTGATGGGGCTGGGCATGGTGCTGGGTAATGTCTTCAGCGGCAAGCTGTCGTCGCGCTTTAGCCCGCTGCGCATTGCTGCCACCACCGACATGGTGATTGTGGCTTCGCTGCTGTTACTGTTCGCGTTTGGCGAGCTTAAAACAGCTTCACTGGTAATGGGATTTGTTTGCTGCGCCGGGCTGTTTGCGCTCTCTGCGCCGCTGCAAATACTGCTGCTGCAAAATGCGAAAGGCGGCGAAATGCTGGGGGCCGCAGGCGGGCAAATGGCGTTTAACCTCGGCAGCGCAATAGGCGCGTATTTCGGTGGAATGATGATTACGCTCGGCTTTAGCTGGAGCTATGTCACGCTTCCGGCAGCGATCTTATCCTTCTCAGCAATGACCTCTCTGTTGATGTACGGTTTTTTATGTGCCAAAAAGCGTCAGGCCAACGCAGGAGCGCTGGCCTGATTTCACGCTTTGCCCGCTGGTCGCGGGCACAGGAGGGGACTACACGAATTTCGCCAGCGGGTCAGCGGCGGCAAATGCGACAGCTTTGTCTGCTGCTGGCGGGTAAATCAGTTCGTTGGTGATGGCGACTTTGATCTTTTTGCCTTCCTCGCGCACGGATTTAACACGCTGTTCCCAGCCCTCGGTGTACACCGCGCCCCAGCCACCCAGATCCAGACAGGTGACGTAATTCACCTGACGGTAAGGGTACGGCTCCAGATTTAACAGGCTGGCAGCTGCGTTATGTCCGGCGAATTTCCCCAGCTGGATCGCGTGCTGGCAGGTCATCAGTGCCGTGTTGCCCGCATCGTCCGTTTTGGCGTGAGCCATATCACCCGTCGCGTAAACCTCCGGATGCGCAGGGACCTGCAACGTGTCGGTGACGATAAGGCGTCCCTGAGTGTCGCGTTCCCCGTCAATTTGCAGGCTGAGGGGGTTAGCTTCTACCCCTGCCGTCCACATACAGTCGCGCTGGCAATGCGCTCTCCATTTTTCAGCGTCACGCCGCTGGCATCAATAGCTTCAATTTCACTGTTTAAACGCCATTCAACGTCCAGCGCGTTGCTTGCTTCTTCAATGGTGTTACGCAGCGCCTCGCTGTAACGCCCGCCAATGGTTGGACCTCTTTCAACTACGATCACTTTAGTCTTTGTATCGGTGCCGAAGCGGGTGCGAAGACGAGCAGGGAGTTCCGTTGCCAGCTCAATGCCGGTAAAACCGCCGCCACACACGACCACGGTATTGCGTTCTGGGGTGGAGGGGCGCGAAACCAGCGAATCAAGATGTTGCTCGAACAGCCTGGCGGAGTCGAGTTGGTCGATATCAAATGCGTATTCAGTCAGACCGGCAATCGGCGGACGTTTAGTCTGGCTACCGGTTGCGAGGATCAGACGTTCCCAGTTGACTTCGGCAATGGCGCCGTTTGAATCGCGATACAAAACGGTTTTAGATGAGGTATCAATATGTTGTGCTTCGCCCGAAATAAAGGCAATACCCAGCTCAGCAAACAGTTCGGTCAGTGGCGCGACCATCGTCGACACGTTCTCTTCATAAAAACGTGGACGAACGCGCAGTTCCGGCACCGGGGCCAGCACGGCAATGCTGAGGCTATTATTACCTTCCAGAGCAGAAAGACGCGCGGCGCTGACCGCAGCCCACATACCGGAAAACCCACTACCCACAATTAAAATCTGCTTTTTCATACTCGATCCTTTTGTTCGTCAGGCTGTGTGTCTGACATAACTGCCACTATACTTGTCGGAGTTAACTACGACAACTTCTTTCTGAGTTAAAATTCGTTATAATGCAGCGAACAATGACCCGGAGTGAGCCATGGCGTTTTACAGTTCTGGTGTGGAATATGGCATTCATAGCCTGATGTGTATGGTGGATGCAAAAGGCAATGAGCGTGAGATGAGCGTCCGGGAGATGGCGGCCTTGCAGGGCGTACCGTACGACTATCTTGGGAAGATTTTCACTCGTTTGTCACGCGCGGGGCTGGTTATCAGCACCGAAGGCAAGGGGGGTGGATTCCGGCTGGCGCGTCCGGCAGAGCTGATCAGCGTGCTGGACGTGGCGCACGCCATCGACGGCGATAAGAATATGTTCGAATGTCGGGAAGTGCGTCAGCGCCTGGCGGTATTTGATGAAACGCCACCGGCCTGGGTCTGTGACGGACCGTGCGGGGTGCGATCGGTTATGGACAGCGCGCAGCAGCGGATGGAAGAGGAGTTAGGACGCCATACCATCCTGGATCTGGCGCGGAAGATGTATCGAAAAGCGCCGGACACGTTCCAGATCGAGGTTCAGGAGTGGATTTCCGATCGCCGTTCGTCTACGTGACAGGCCGGGCAGGGCAAACCCGCTACCCGGCCACCGCGGTTAAGAACGTAAATCAATCACCATACGGCCACGGATCTGGCCCTGTTCCATCTCTTTAAAGATGGCGTTGATATCTTCCAGTGGGCGCATCGTGACTTTCGGAACCACCTTACCTTCAGCCGCAAACTGGAAGGCTTCGAGCAGATCCTGACGAGTACCCACCAGAGAGCCCACCACCTGAATCCCATCCAGGACCAGACGTGGAATATCCAGGCTCATCGCTTCCGGCGGCAGGCCAACAGCCACCACGCGGCCTCCGGCGCGAACCGCGTCAACAGCAGAGTTGAAGGCCGCTTTCGCTACCGCCGTTACCACTGCCGCATGTGCGCCGCCGGTTTTCTCCTGAATCACTTTTGCCGCATCTTCACTGCGGGAGTTCACGGTTAAGTCTGCGCCCATGCTGGCAGCGAGCTTCAACTGCTCGTCATTCACGTCAATGGCGATAACTTTCGCATTAAAGACATTTTTGGCGTATTGCAGTGCGAGGTTGCCCAGACCGCCAAGGCCATAGATCGCAATCCACTGGCCGGGTTTGATCTCAGAGACTTTTACCGCTTTGTAGGTGGTGACCCCAGCGCAGGTGATGCTGCTGGCCGCCGCAGAGTCCAGCCCCTCCGGGACTTTAACCGCGTAATCCGCGGTCACGATGCACTCTTCTGCCATGCCGCCGTCGACGGAGTAACCCGCGTTTTTTACGTCACGGCACAGAGTTTCGTTGCCGGTATTACAATATTCACAGTGGCCACAGCCTTCGAAGAACCACGCCACGCTTGCACGATCGCCAACTTTCAGTGACGTGACGCCCGGACCAATCTCTTTGACAATACCAATCCCTTCATGGCCGAGGATCACCCCGGTCTTGTCGCCAAAATCGCCATTTTTAACATGGAGATCGGTATGGCAAACGCCACAGCACTCCATCTTCAGCAGCGCTTCACCATGTTTGAGCGCGCGTAAGGTTTTCTCTGTAACGTTAACCTGATGATCCTGAGTGACAACAGCAGCCTTCATGTGTTTCTCCTTTTACTAATGAGTATCTGCATAGCAGGTGTAATACCCATTAAGGATTAATACTTTGGCGCTGTAATGCAAGGCAACCGCAACATAATGTCATCAATTAATTCAGTTTCAGATTAAGAATACGGTGATCCTCTAATAATCAGTAGGGGAAAACGCTAACGTAAAAAACCCGGCGTAATGACCGCCGGGTACAGATTTATAGTTGGGCTTCTATCTCCTCAATCTCTCTTCGCCATTGCGCCTGCAACTGCGGTTTTTGGTGTTTTGGCTTGCGCGCCAAATCCTCTTCCAGCAGCGTTTCCAGGGCAACCAGGCGTTCGAGCAGATCGTCAGACGCTGAAGGTGGTGCCTTCGATGCAGTCTTCGATGCCCCAGGCACCACCGGACCGGTGCCCGCACGCAGGCGCTCAAACACCGCCTCCGCATCGTGCCATTCGCTAAGCCTGCCGTCCTCAATCAGCCAGTAGCGGTTACAGCTCTGGCTAATTAACTGACGATCGTGGCTCACCAGCAGCACTCCGCCTTCAAACTGTTGCAGTGTTTCCGCCAGCGCCTCTTTGCCTTCCATGTCCAGGTGGTTGGTTGGCTCATCCAGCATCAGAAGGCTATAGCGAGCAAGCGTCAGGCCGATGAACAGCAGGCGCGAACGTTCCCCACCGCTCAGCGTACTGACTTTTTGCCCGTGACGCGCCCACGGGAACCCGGCACTGATGAGGGCCATTTTACGGGTCTGCGGATCTGGCGCGAAAGGCTCCAGCGCGTCAAAGATTGTTGCCTCCTCCGAAAGCTGATTCAGCGTCTGATCGTAATAGCCTGGCGACACGCGAGGATGAAGTTTCAGGCCAGCCTCTGAAGGTTCACCTGAAAAATGCCGCCAGATAAGCTTCATCAGTGATGATTTGCCGCAGCCATTACGCCCGACGATAGCCACGCGATCGCCACTTCTAAGCCGCGCAATGTCGACGTGAAACAGCTCAGACAGGCCAGGCTCAGGCGCTACGCTTAGGTTTTCCATCTCCAGTAGCCGGTCTGCCCGCAGGGCGTCACCGCGCAGGGTTAATGTCCACGGACTGCCTGCGGTGAGCTCTGTCTGACTCTCCTTAAGCCGTTCGACCTGCTTTTCCATCTGTTTGGCTTTGCGGGCCAGATCTTCGTTATCGTAGACCTTGCCCCAGGTGGCCAGCCGTCTGGCACTGGCGGTTACGCGGTCAATCTCCTTTTGCTCCGCCTTATGCCGCAGCGCATCACTTTCGTCTTTGGCTACCAGCGCCTGACGCGCGGCGGTGCAGGGAAGGGCGAAGTAGTGCAACATCTTATCGCGCAGGATCCAGCTGCCGTTGGTGACGGCATCCAATAGTTGCCTGTCGTGTGAGACCAGCACAAAGCTGCCGGACCAGTTCTGTAAAAACTGTTCCAGCCAGAGCAGGGTCGGCAAATCGAGGTGGTTACTCGGTTCGTCCAGCAGTAACAGATCTGGATCGCCGATCAGCGCCCGCGCCAGCAGGAGACGCGTATGCTGCCCGCCGCTCAGCGTTGCCGACGTTAAGGCCATGTCCTGCGGTGTAAAGCCCATACCCGCCAGCAGCGTTTCAGCTTTCCAGTGCAGACTCTCGCGTTCAGTCGCGGGCAGTTGCGCCAGCACGGCATCCAGCATGGTCAGGGGATAAATGGCTTCTGGCAGGTGTTGCTCAACGCGCGCCATCAGACAGTATCCGGCCAATGCGACGGTTCCGGCAGCAGGGGAGTCTGTGCCGTCCAACACCTTCAGCAACGTACTTTTGCCGCAGCCGTTGTCGCCCAGCAGGCCAATACGGTCGCCTTTTTTCAGCGTAAAGGAGAGGGAGTCGAACAGCGTGCCAAACGCCGTATCAACACGTAAAGATTGTGCAGTGAGTAAAGTGCTCATTGTTGCTTACCCAAGAGTTACAGGCATGTTTATGCCTCGTCAAACATCGCTGACGATAACTCAGTAAGCCCGAGAGAAGGGATTTCAGGGGTTGGTGTCTTCGCTCAAGCGGAAGTTATCGCAGCACGATACCGATAACGCTTGAGCTGGTGCGATCACCAAATGTATGTGAAACATTGAAAATTTCACAGTACAGCATAATTGGCCTCCTTATAAGTTAAGTGATTATTAGTAACCATCACTATACAACATTTTCATAGAATGAACATACTACTGCGGCAAAAAGCGATATCTTCGGTTGCGGATACAGAACTAAGCGCGTGATGTGATAAAAGGAAGGGCAGCTTCGCTGCCCAGAATCATCTTTTTCGTATAAGCAAATACAGGGATAGCGTGATTACAGACGCAATGAATATGGCCATGCCGAAGAAAACATACAAAACAAAATCCATTATCCTTTCGTCGCCATATATTCCAAAAAGCTCCACAAAATCGTACTGCGTTTCTGGTGGAACAATCTTGTAGAGTGTGAACATTGATAGAAACACGGCTATACACCACAACAACACAAGGAATGCCGCCTTCATTAATAGACCTGCACAACGCCATGTGCAATCATGTAGTTTCCCAATTGCTGCCCTCCAGTTCGAAGTAAGGCTGATGCCAGAATCTTAAAATCGCTCTGACTATAAAGTGTAATACAACCCTTACTTATGCCAGATGGCCCGATAGGGTGTAACCGGAATTCACCTCGCCTTACGCCTTTCACAAAAGTCTCATCATTTATCAATCCGTCATCGCGATATAATGCAAACCATTCGTTCCGATTCGAACCGGTGAAAAATGCGTTAACACTATCCTTAGTTTGAGTATACCAACCCCCTAATCCACGTAAAAGTATGTAATAGCGACCAGGTGGGAGTGGGCCGATATCAGGTATATTTGCGCTTTCTGCACGGTTCGTCGCGTCACCATTCCCTGAAAATGCAGGAAAAAAGCCAACTCCGGGCACAGACAAAGTAGCGTACGTACCTCCGTTGAGGTGGAAAAAGCACTGTATGAGATTCATGATCTGTCATTCCAGGAATCAGCAAAGATGATATTACCGTCACAGTGTCGCCATGTGATCTTCTCGTAACGGAGGGAAATATTTTCTAAATGATTATGTTTTTCCATTGCTGGATTTTTTACGTCATGCATCACCGGGCATATTGAGACCACTTTAACGTTCTCAAGGAACATGTTGAAGTATTCGACCTCTTGACCAGCATCATTGATTTTGTACCACTTAAACTCGGCACTTTTTAGCGTTTGGCCTTTTGCTACAGCCTTGTATAAGTAAGGGCTGGAACTGTCGAACTCCTTTTCAAAAACCAGAGCGCTATGCATGCGCGTACCCGTGATTTTTCCTGTCATATTATCTGTCGGTAGATGCAGTCCATGACCGAATCCTAATACTTCAATACTGCCCTCGCGATATTGCACATCAACCGCGCCTTTGATATCTGCGCCGCCGTCATCTTTCAGCCATAGATATGCTGGGATTGCCATTTCAAAACTCCTTTTTCAATAAATGAATTTAGTGATGCAAAACGTTACTAAACTCTTAAGAAAAACTATTTGTTAGGCAAGAAGTGTTATGTAAAATTTATATATTTTAAAAGGATATAGATTTTTGATTAGGTATGCATTTTTCAAATGATCGATCCTGCTGCATTTTTAAAGCCAAATTATCATGAGTGACTTTCAACAAAGCATTTATAGGCAGGATTAAGGGAATTAGAGGAAAAAGGGAGAAGGGACTTCACGTTCCCTCTCCCTTGTGAAGAGAGGGAACGTTCAAAACTCCGATTTAAATCGAAGTACGACGATAGCTACGGTATTCCGGCATCCAGAAGTTATCATCAATCGCCTGCTGCAACGCATCGGCAGAGGTTTTCACCGCGACGCCTTGCTGCTGCGCCATTTTGCCTACCGCGAAGGCAATTGCGCGGGACACTTTGTGAATGTCTTTCAGCTCCGGCAGTACCAGGCCTTCACCGTTATTCACCAGCGGAGAGTGACCTGCCAGCGTTTCGCTCGCGGACATCAGCATTTCGTCGGTGATGCGGGACGCGCCGGAGGCGATAACTCCCAGACCAATACCCGGGAAGATATAGGAGTTATTGCACTGCGCGATGGGGTAGAGTTTGTCCTTCCACACCACAGGATCAAACGGACTGCCGGTTGCGACCAGTGCCTTACCTTCGGTCCATGCGATGATGTCCTGCGGCGTTGCCTCCACGCGTGAAGTCGGGTTAGATAGCGGCATCACGATAGGGCGTTCGCAGTGCTTGTGCATCTCGCGAATAATCTCCTCCGTGAAGAGGCCGGTCTGCCCGGACACGCCGATCAGAATGTCCGGCTTCACGTTGCGCACCACGTCAAGAAGCGAGAGCACTTCGTTATCCGTATCCCAGTTTTTCAGGTTTTCGCGCTTCTGCACCAGTTTGGTCTGGAACGGGAGCAGGTTTGGCATGCCGTCGGTCAGCAGGCCAAAACGGTCCACCATAAAGACGCGGGAGCGGGCCAGCTCTTCGCTTAAGCCTTCGCGCTGGGTCTGGGCAATAATTTGCTCGGCGATGCCGCAGCCCGCGGAGCCTGCACCCAGGAAGACAATTTTCTGATAACTGAGCTGGCTGCCCGCCGCACGGCTCGCAGCAATCAGCGTACCGACGGTCACTGCCGCAGTGCCCTGAATGTCATCGTTGAACGAGCAGATCTCATCGCGGTAGCGGTTCAGCAGCGGCATGGCGTTTTTCTGTGCGAAGTCTTCGAACTGCAACAGCACGTCAGGCCAGCGGTGCTTCACGGCCTGGATGAAATCATCCACAAACTGATAGTACTCGTCGTCGGTAATGCGCGGGTGACGCCAGCCCATGTACAGCGGATCGTTCAACAGTTGCTGGTTATTGGTCCCCACGTCAAGTACCACCGGCAGGGTGTAGGCCGGGCTGATCCCGCCGCAGGCGGTATACAGCGAGAGCTTACCGATGGGGATCCCCATCCCGCCAATGCCCTGGTCACCGAGGCCCAGAATACGTTCGCCATCGGTCACCACGATCACCTTGATGTTGTGGTTAGGCACGTTTTGCAGAATGTCATCCATGTTGTGACGGTTCTGATAAGAGATGAACACACCGCGGGAACGACGGTAGATCTCTGAGAAGCGTTCACACGCCGCGCCGACGGTGGGGGTGTAAATGACGGGCATCATCTCTTCAAGATGGTTCTGCACGAGGCGGTAGAAGAGGGTTTCGTTGGTGTCCTGAATATTACGCAGGTAGATGTGTTTATCGATTTCGGTTTTAAAGCCCTGATACTGGATCCAGGCACGTTCTGCCTGTTCTTCAATGGTTTCAACCACTTCAGGCAGCAGGCCCAGCAGGTTAAAGCTGCTGCGCTCTTCCATGCTAAAGGCGCTGCCTTTGTTCAGAAGGGGGAACTCCAGTAAAACCGGACCGGCGTAAGGAATATAAAGGGAACGATGTTTTTTCAGTTTGTTGTCCATGTCACTCACTCTTTTTAAGAAGATCCGTCCCTGACACTGCTGTTTGTCATCTTTCTGGCCTGTGCTACGGGGTGCGGTCGGTTGGTATTATAAAGGAGCTGAATATTAATTACCGCAACACATAAACAAAAACACCATCGGGATTACCGATGGTGTTGTGAATTCCGTGCCGGAACTTACTTGCCGGAAGGGCGTTTCCTGCCGGTGGCGTGGGTAACTTGCGTTTCGCTACCCTCCTCAATAACCACTTTACGCTGGTTAGAAAGCTTGTAGTTCAGTCCCAGAATATGGCGTGCCTGACGGTTCGATTTCATGTTAACTCCTCAATCCTGTTGATAGTTTTAAGGACAAGCTTGCTTACGCAAACGAAATGTAACCCCTTAGGTTGCAGATCCAGCTTAGCAGGTTTTTACAGAGGTGCGTTTCGCCCACTAACCACATAGTTGATGGTTTGCTGGTAGATGTCACTGAGGATGTCATTGTCCGTGGCTTCCACCCACTTGGTCAGTTCCATCAAAATGTCATCTTCAGTAACAACACCGTGCTCGGCGTGAAGACCTTGTGCGATCGCGTTAACAAGTTCCGGTTGTGCTGCTGTGGTATGTGCCGGGTAATAAGTAAACATGCTGCCTCCGTGTCGTTGTCTGTTTAATGTTACGGCGTGCAAAATCGTAATTCACATTCAGATTGGCAAATATTTTTGCCGTTGTGGTTCAGATTCGTCCTGGAATTAAAAATAACATCCCCCGTAGCACAGAAATAAAACTCAGGGTTTCCAGCGGCGTAAATTCGTGGTTTTTTCATAAGGCATGGGCGTCGGCCAGGAGATCAATTCCACAATGCTGCCCCAGGGGGTTTGACCATAGCAGAAAGCATTACCTTCACCTTGCTCATCCGGAAAGCTAAGCGGCTTCGGTGCGGTGAACATCTCGCCGCCGGCGGCGGTGAAAGCCGCGATGGCACTATCAAAATCATCAACATAAACAGCAAAATGCTGAAGTCCAAAGTCGCTGGCGCGAGCGGGCATTCCCTGTTCAGGGCCATGCATTTCGAAAAGTTCTATGCCGGGTCCGTGCGGCATAACAAGCATGCGAATGGCATGAATTTTAGTGCCGGGAAATAATTTTAAGGTGTGTTGCTGGGCGGGCTGATCGATATTATCGGTTTCTGCATCGACAGAATGATATAAAACCTGTGCGCCGAAAGCGCGTTCAAAAAATAGGGTGGCTTTTTCAATGTCGGGCACCGTAATACCGATATGGTCAATACCCCTTACTGACGATGTCATAGTAAACTCCTGCTATAAAAAATTTAAATATAGCAGGAGATAGTCAGCTTATTACCACTTCATTTCGCCGGTATTCACTTTGGCACTCAGTTCCAGCGAACTTTCTTCCGCAAGGTTCGGCCACTGTTTTTTCATCGCGATGATGACGTCGGTAGACGCTTTATGCGTCCTGAGGGCCTTTTCAAACTGCTGTAGATAGCGACGGGTAAAGTCGATAGCGCCGGTACCCGCTGGCGGTGTCCCAAGGTAGTGGCCCGGAATAACGCGTTCGGGCTTAAGGGCAGCCATGCTATCCAGCGTCTGCTGCCACTGTTTACGGCTTTCCGGCGTTTGGGTATCCGCCGTCCAGACGTGAATGCCCCATGAGACGCCCGTGCCGCCGAGGATGGTTTTGGCGGATGGGATCCAGACGTACGCCGCATAGCTTTCAGGCTCTTCAATGCTTACTCTCTCACCGTCAATCATAAAGGTGGTTGAGGCAAGCACTTGCGGCACGTAGAGCTGCGTCGGCGCGCCATCTTTCATCTGTGGCCCCCAGAAGGCGAGCTTCGCGTCTTTTGTGGCCCTGATATGGTCCACCACCTGTTGCGTGGCGACAACTTTGGCATTAGGGAAGGCTTTCATCAGCGGTTGCAGGCCGAAATAGAAATCCGGATCGCCGGAAGTGATCACGATTTTGTTCAGCGTTTTACCGCTGTGGCGAATTTTTTCTACCAGCGCTTCGCCATCTTTCACGCTGAACTGGGCGTCAAACAGTACCGCCTCTTTCGGGCCAGATACCAGCGTGGAAGAAACGGCAAAAATGCCTTTTTCCTGCGGGTTATACGTATCAACGGTCAACGGCGCGGCAAAGACGGCCGGAGTGAAAAGGGTTGTCAGCAAAGCAAGGCGGGCGATTGTCATGGTCATGTCTCTGTTCTTCAGGAAAGTCTCTATTGTACGGATCTCTTCATTTGCCAGAATTCCTGAAACAGGAGATGCTTAGTTTCGTAGATCGAGCAAATGGAGGTCGAAATGGATCGCGTTATTGCCGCCCAGGTGTACAACCGCATCTGTGAGCTGGGGAGTTTAAGCGCGGCGGCGCGGGCGCTGGGGATCTCCCGTCCGATGGTGAGCCGTTATCTGGAGCAGATGGAGAAGTGGGCTGGGGCGCGGCTGGTTAACCGCTCCACCCGCAAGCTGACGCTGACGGCAGCGGGGGAGAAGGTCCTGCAAAAGACGCGCACGCTATCGCAAATTTCTCAGGAAATTGAAGATCAGTCAGTGAAGGATTTACCCTCAGGCACGCTTCGTGTCGCCTGCGCGCATTTTACCGCGATGCAGATTATCGCTCCGGTGCTGCCCGATCTGTTGCAGCGTTACCCTCAACTGCGCATTGAGCTGGATGTTAACAACCATCCGGTGAGCCTGGTGGGCGAGCGAATTGACGTGGCGATCCGCATTACTGATAACCCCGAACCGGGTATGATCGCTCGCCGGTTGGGAGAGTGTCGGTCCGTGCTTTGCGCCTCGCCGCACTACCTTGCAAGCCGGGGCGTTCCAGAGGAGCTGGAAGACTTAGCCCGGCACAACTGCCTGCATTACAGCTTTTTTGCCGGTCAGTCGTGGCGTTTTTTAACGCCGGCAGGGGAGCCGGTCACGACGGCGGTCAGCGGCAATCTCAGCGCCAGCATCTCATCTCTGCTGATGGAGGCGGCGATAAATCACTGTGGTATTGCCATGCTGCCCGAGCGCGAGGCCGACGCGGCGCTACGGCAGGGAAGCCTGGTGCCGGTGCTCAGCGCCTATACGCCAAAACCGATCGGCATTTTTGGTATTTATCAGTCGCGAGACTATCAGCCTGCGGCGCAGCGTGTGTTCCTCGACGCGCTGGCAAACCACCTTGCCACGCGATCGGACTAGTCTGTCTTCCCTGCAAAATAGATTATGCGTCCTATACTTATCCCTTTGTAAGCCAAAAGGAGAGCAAGAATGACGATTCATAAGCACGGTTCAGCACACTGGTCTGGCGACATCAAACGCGGCAAAGGGACGGTATCGACCGAAAGTGGCGTCCTTAACCAGCAACCTTACGGCTTTAACACCCGCTTCGAGGGCGAGAAAGGGACTAACCCGGAAGAGCTGATTGGCGCAGCGCACGCGGCATGTTTCTCTATGGCCCTGTCGCTAATGCTGGGCGAAGCGGGTTATACTGCCGATTCCATCGATACCACGGCGGATGTCTCGCTGGATAAAACCGACAGCGGTTTTGCCATCAGCAAAGTCGCGCTGCAAAGCAAGGTGACGGTACCGGGTATCGATCCGCAGCAGTTCGACGGCATTATCCAGAAAGCCAAGGCCGGTTGCCCGGTCTCGCAGCTGTTGAAAGCGGAAATCACGCTGGATTACAAACTGAACTGATATCGGGCCGGGCGCATGCCCGGCTCATTTTTAACGGTTACGCCAGCAGCGTACGCTTCGGCTTGCGGAAGAGGGCTGGAGCTGTTGCGGCTGTTCACATCCCTGCGTCGCCAGCGAACAGCGGTCGCGGAAATAGCACCCAACGGGCAGGTGGCGATTACCCGGAAGATCGGTTTTTCGCAACGCAAGATCCTCATCCAGCGGTTCTCCGGTCCGGGGAACGGAGTCAAGTAGCAGCTGCGTATAAGGATGGCGCGGCTGACCCAGCACCTGGTTCGCCGGACCCAGTTCCACGATTTGCCCCAGATACATTACCGCCACCCGGTCGCTCATGTGCCGGACCACCGAGACGTTGTGCGAGATAAGCACGTAGGTCAGATTTCGCTGCTGTTGCAGGGCAACCAGCAAATTGAGGATCTGTGCCTGGACGGAAATATCCAGCGCGCTGGTGGGTTCATCCAGCACGATGATGTCCGGATCCGAAGAGAGCGCCCGGGCGATAGCGATGCGCTGGCGCTGTCCGCCCGAAAACGCATGCGGCAGGCGGTCAAGATATTCCGCTCGAATCCCAACCTGCTGCGCCAGCGTTTCAGCCAACTGACGACGCTCCCGTTCGCTGCGACGTTGCTGTATCCACACCGGCTCGGTGATGGTGCGCCAGACGGGTAAACGCGGATCGAGGGACGAGAGCGGGTCCTGAAATACCATCTGCATACCACCCGCCGCATTCGCGCGCTGACAGGCACCGGTACTCGGTTTGAGCATGCCCATCAGCAGCTGCGCCAGCGTGCTCTTTCCACAGCCGGATTCCCCCACAACGCCCAGCGTTTCGCCGCGATGGATCCGGAGATCCATGCCGTTAAGGGCGTGTACCTGTTCCGTCACGCGCCCCAGCCAGTTTTTGCGCGCAGGAAAATTCACATGCACGCTATCCAGTTCCAGCAGTACCTCAGACATGGCGTCTCTCCTGTTGTGGGTACCAGCAGGCAGCCTGCTGGCCTTCTGCGCCCGTGGAAATTAAGCGCGGCGTTTCGCTGCATTTCGCCCCGGCAGCAAAACAGCGTTCGCGAAAAGCACATCCGCGCGGGAGGTGGCTGAGGTTAGGTACCGTGCCGGGAATGGCCGGTAGGATCTCGCGCGGTTCACCATTTTCCGGGGCACACCGCAGCAGGCCAATCGAATAGGGGTGCACAGGATGGTGGATCAAGGTCTGCGTGCTGCCGCTTTCGATCACGCTGCCCGCGTACATAACGTACATCCGGTCACAAAGCTGCGACACCACCGCCATATCGTGACTGATAAACAGCACCGACGTTCCGCTGGCGCGCGCTTTATGTTTCAGCAGACGCAGCACCTGAAGCTGGACGGTCACATCCAGCGCGGTAGTGGGTTCATCAGCGATGATCAGCTCCGGCTCGCAGGAGAAGGCAAGGGCGATCATGACCCGCTGGCGCATACCGCCGGAAAGCTCAAACGGATAGCGATCCATTACCTGCGCCGCATCCGGGATTTGCATCTCGCCCAGCAGGGAGATCGCCTTCTGCTGCGCGTCGCGGCGGGAAAGCGACTGATGCTGGCGGATCACCTCCACCATCTGCCTGCCAATCCGGCGCGTGGGGTTAAGCGCCGTCATCGGCTCCTGAAAAATCATCGCCACCCTGGCGCCGCGCCACTGACGAAGCTGTTTTTCCGACGCGTTCAGCACATCTTCCCCGAGCAGCGTGACCCGGCCATGGTGAACATGGTAACTGCCTTCCGGCAGCAGGCGCATCGCCAGCATCGCGGTGACCGATTTTCCCGAGCCGGATTCGCCCACCACGCCGACAATTTCACCCCGGCCAATCTCCAGCGAGACGTGGTTAAGCGCGTGGATGTCACCGCGAAAAATGGGGAAGCTCAGGTGCAAATCTTCAATCGATAATACGGAATCACTCATGACTGCTTCCCTCCTGATTTGGGATCCAGCAGGTCGCGAAGACCATCGCCAAACAGATTAAAGCCAACCGCCGTGATCAGAATTGCCGCCCCCGGAAACGCGCAGTACCACCACTGGTCAAGCACGTAGTTACGCCCCACGGCCACCATTGCCCCCCATTCGGCGGTCGGCTGCTGCGCGCCTAATCCAATAAAGCCCAGCGTGGCGGCCATCAGAATGGCGCTGCCGATATCCAGCGACGCTTGTACGATCAGCGGCGGCAGGGCGTTACGCAGGATATGCCAGCTGATCAGGTGCCAGCGCGATGCGCCAAAGGTGCGGGCGGCCAGCACGTAGGTGAACTGGCGCACCACCAGCGTTTGCCCGCGTGCCAGCCGCACGTAAAACGGAATGCGTACAATCGCAATCGCCAGCATCGCGTTAAACAGGCTTGGGCCGAGCGCGGCGGCCAGGGCCATCGTCAGCACCAGCGAGGGGATGGAGAGCATAATGTCCATGATGCGCATAATGATGGCGTCGCCGCGCCCGCCAAGTACGCCGGACAAACAGCCGAGCAGCGAACCGATGCCGCCCGCAATCACCACCACCGCCAGCCCCGCTGTGATGGACTGCTGGCTGCCCACCAGCACGCGGCTGAACAGATCCCGGCCCACCTCATCGGTGCCAAACCAGTGCTGGGCTGACGGTGCCTGTAAGCGCGCGGTCAGATCCAGCGCGTTCGGATCGTGCGGGACTATCCACGGCGAGACCACCATCATCAGCAGCATCACGATCATAATGACCCCGCCGATCAGCGTGAGCGGGCTTTTGCGTAACATCCAGAACAGCTTTGCCCAGTTGATGCGCTGTTTAGCGGTGCTGACAGGGACGGGCGTTTCCTGAGTTAACATCATTCGGCACCTCCGCGCCCGATTCGCGGGTCGATCCACAGATACAGCAGATCCACCACCAGATTAACGAAGACATAGGCCAGCGATACCACGACCGCGAAGCCCATGACGGCAGGGAAATCCAGCGCCTGAATGGAGGTCACCACCCAGGCTCCCATTCCCGGCCAGGCAAACACGGTTTCGGTAAGGACGGCCCCGTACAGCAGATCGCCCAGCGCCAGCCCGAGCACGGTAATGGAGGGGATCATGGCGTTGGGTAAGGCGTAGCGCAGGACGATGTACCAGCCCGGCAACCCGCTCGCGCGGGCGGTACGAATATAATCCTCGCTCAGTTGCTCAAGCATCGCGGAACGTACCTGACGCGCCACAATACCAAGATGCACAAAGGCCAGGGTCAGGGAGGGTAAAATCAGGTGCTGCAGGGCGTTGAAAAACACCTCGCCGTTGCCTTCCAGCAGAGCGTCCAGCAGATAAAAACCGGTAACGTGGGCGGGCGGATCGAGCCAGTCGTCCAGCCTGCCGCCGCCGGGCAGAATTTGCAGTTGACCGTAGAACAGAACGATAACTCCCAGTCCCAGCCAGAAGGCAGGCGTCGAGATGCCCGTCATCGCCATCAGTCGCACCAGGTGATCCAGCCAGCGGTTACGGTACACCGCCGATAAAATGCCCAGCGGCACGCCAATCACCAGCGCCAGCAGCAGGGAGCAAAAGGCAAGCTCCAGCGTGGCGGGGAAAAAAGCTTTCAAATCTTCCGCAACGGGGCGACCGGTGCGAATAGACGTGCCCAGATCGCCATGTGCCAGCGCCTCAACGTAGCGGCCAAACTGAATATAGAGTGGTTGATCCAGCCCCAGCTGCTGGCGGATGCCCTGCACGATTTCATCGCTGGCGCGATCACCGGCCAGCAGGCGGGCCGGATCGCCGGGGATCAGGTGTGAAATAATAAAAGTAATAATACAGACACCGGCCACCACCAGGATTAACCCCCAGCAGCGCTGGCGCACAATGCTCCAGAACGTCATACACTTCCCCCCGGCGTGGGCCGTTACTTACTCATGGTGGCGATGTTAAAGACCTGCTCAAGCATCGGATTAAAGGTGAAGCCTTTGACCTCTTTGTTCATCGCCAGCTGGTAGTTCTTCTGGAACAGATAAACGTAAGCCGCCTCGTCAATCACCACTTTCTGCGCCTGCTGGTAATCTTTGGTGCGTTCCGCCTGATCGGTGGTTTTCAGTGCCGCCTGCAACAGCGCATCGACCTCTTTGTTCTCATAGAATGAGCGGTTCCCCGGCAGCCCTTTTTTGTCCGATTCGAACCAGTAGTTCATGAACATGTACGGGTCAGCGAAGTCCGGGCTCCAGTTACCAATCGCAATGTCATAATCACCTTTGCCGACGCGGTCGCGCATGGTGGCGTTCGCCAGTTTCTCGAGCTTGACGTTAATCCCCAGCTTGCCCAGGCTCGCCTGCGTGGAGAGGGCGATAGGCTCCCAGTTCGGGTCGTTATCGGAATAGAGGAACGTCAGGCTGGCAGGTTTATCTTTGACTTTCTCCAGCGCCGCTTTGGCTTTGGCCTCGTCAAAGCTGTACTGCATGGCGTTCGCATCGAAGCCCCACATGCCCTCCGGGATCGGGCCGCGCATCTGCTTGCCGTTCCCGCTGAGAATGCCTTTCACCATCCCCTGGTAATCGGTCGCCCAGGAGACCGCGCGGCGCAAATCCACCTGATTCATCGGAGGCTTACTGTTGTTCAGATAGAGGTAGGTCACCCGCAGGGACGGGTATTCCGCCACGGCCACTTTGCCTTCCTGCTTCAGAGCAGCAAGCTGATCCACCGGCAGGGCGTCGGCGATATCCAGATCGCCACGGGAAAGTTGCAGGCGACGCGAGGCGCTTTCACCGATAATCTTCACCGAGACGCGCTTAAAGTGCGGCTTTTCACCTGGCCAGTGTGGGTTGGGCACCATCACCAGCTGTTGACCTTTCCGCCAGCTTTTCAGCATAAACGGTCCGGAACCCGCGGTGTTTTGCGCCAGGAAACCGCGTGCGTCGTCGGCGGCATTGGCCTTCAGCACCGCCGGGTTGACGATCGACGCGCCGTCATTGGCCAGCGTGTAGAGGAACGGGGCAAACGGCTGGCTGAGGGTGAATTTCACCGTATGCTCATCCACCACGTCCACTTTCAAATCTTTCGGGAACGCTTCGGAAGGTCCCTGGTTGATTTTAAGCAGACGTTCAAACGACAGCTTGACCGCTTCGGCGGTCACCGGCGTGCCGTCGGAGAATTTTGCATTATCTGCCAGGGTGAACGTCCACACTTTCTGGTCGTCTGACGCCTTCCAGCCCGTCGACAGATCACCTTCCACCTCCGTGGTGCCAGGCTTGTATTTCACCAGACGCTGGTACGAGGGGTAGGTCACCGTCCAGTCGTTGTTATCGATAGTGACCGCCGGATCCAGCGTTTGCGGATCGGCAGCTTTCCCTATCACCAGCATATCTTTTGGCACCGCCGCCAGAGCGGGAAGGGTGCTCAGGGCGAGCGTAGCGGCAATCAGGGTAGTAAGCAGCGTTGTTTTCATGGCCGGGCTCCAGAATTACAGTGAGTGTGTGATCGGATAACAGGCGAACTGGTCATCTAACAGCGGATAGCTGGCGGCGTTCGGCAGCTCGAAATGCCACCACTCGCTGCTGATGCCCACAAAACCGCCGCCGTACATAACGGCGTTCAGGAGCAGACGATTTCGCTGCGCCTCGGGCGGAACGGAAGGGTGCCAGGCATGAGAACGGTCGTGCATTTCGTCAAACCCGGCGCCCATATCCAGCACGTTGTCGTGTTCATCCATCAGCGTGACGTCAATGGCAGTGCCCCGGCTGTGGTTCGAGCCAATCGCGACATCCACCACGTATTCCGGATTGGGGCAGGCATCCCAGAGTTGCGCCTGTGCCTGCTGGGGGCGGTAGGCGTCGTAGACCACCAGCTTCAGACCGGCCAGCGCGGCGATACTGATCGATTTCGCCAGCGCGGTGGCGGCATCCGTGTGCAGCAGGCACGCGGCGTGCTGGTAGATCGGGCGGCCGGTAATGTTATCGGCGGTCGCGTATTTCAGATCGATATGCAGCGTGGGAAAAGTTTTCGCCACATCAATCAGTTGACTCTCTTCAGGCATAGCTCCGCTCCTTTAGCGTTCAAATTGACCAAATTCTTGTTGTAGTTGTCGGTTGATTGCCAGACGTTCCGGCAGCGCTTCCCCCAGCGCCTCCACAACGCCCGACAGCAGCAGGTTGAACAGACAGCTCACCGGCGCCAGCGAGTCCCAGAAATGGCCGGTATCGGTCTTCACCTGGAGTAAATCAATCGGGTAATCCCGCGCCCACGGGCACCAGATATCGGTGATCAGCGCCATCGCCAGGCCTTTTTCGCTCGCCACGCGGCAGTACTGGCGGGCAATGGCGGAGTAGGCGCGGGTATCGGTCAGCACGATATACGGGTTAGCAAAGCCGGAGTTAAGCGACTCCACCCAGCTACCAGAGAGCCCTTCGGAATAGCTTACCCGCGGGCGCAGATACTCCAGATGGCTGAAGAACGCATTGGCGATCCCGCGCGTGGACTGGATCCCCAGCACGAAGACGGCGTCGGCATGGGTAAGTTGCTGGACCACCTGCCTGAACGTTTCGCTTTGCGCCAGCTGGTAGACATGGGCAATGGCGTCCACCTCCAGCGACAGGGAGTGCTGAAGGCGATCCGACAGCGGCTGTTGCTGCTTCCAGGAGTCGAGACGCTCGTTAATGCCCCAGGGCTGGTGGGGATCGCGCAGGCTTTTTTTGGCGTCATCAAGGTTGCGATAGCCCAGCTTGCGCAGAAAGCGTCCGACGGTGATCCCGCTGGTGGCCGTGGCCAGCGCCACGCTCTCAGCCGTTTCAAAAGGGATCTGCCCGGCGTGCGCCAGCATCCAGCTTGCCACCCGCTTTTCGCTCGGGGTGAGCTGGCTAAAGGTCGCTTCGATACGGCTCAACACCTCAGGTTTGGTCGTCATACCGCCTCGCTGTTAACTGGCTGTCAAAGGCCGGGTTTCTGTTATCAGATTAACAATGCAGGACGCGTGCCATGTTCACATTGCGGCGAAAACGCGCTGTGCAGCAAAGTTAATGCAATATTTGTTTAACAGATGCTCAACATTTGTGCAGCGTAGTTCACTTTTGGTGCAGTGTCCGGCCTGAGCGGTATCTATTTGGTGAATACGACAGCCTCTTCACATTTTTTGGTAAGATGAAAGCTCTGTGGATAAGAGAGGGAGCCTTACATGGCGAATTTGCCCTGGCGGGTCAGCGTGCGCCTGATGGCTCTCGCAAAAAAAATAGCGATGGTCATCGGGATCATCGTGCTCGTTCTGCTGGCGGTGCGGGTTTATCTTTCGCAGCAGGGGCCGGCTCTGCATCACTGGCATACCTGGCGGGCTGACGAAATGTCCGTGCAGGAGATGGATAACGCGACCTTCGCAGCCTATGTCGCGCGGGAAAACGCCATCTTCACCGCTCTTGATGCTGAGGTGACGGCGAAAGTCACCCCCGCAGAGCGCACGCCGCTGAACCGCTATTACCGTCAGAGCCTGGTGTGGCCAGGACACTTTACTCCGGATGCAAACCGGTCGTTTGTGCTGATGCCTGCCGGAAAGCCGCGCGGGGCGGTAGTGTTGTTGCACGGTCTGACGGATTCGCCCTACAGCGTCAGGCGTCTGGCTGTGAATTATCAAAAGCACGGCTTTGTGGCCGTAGTGCCTCGTTTGCCCGGACATGGCACGGCGCCGGGCGCGTTGACAGACGTTGACTGGGAGGCGTGGCTGGCAGCTACGCGCCTTGCGGTTCGTGAAGCAACACGCCTGACGGGGAACGATCTTCCCCTGCACCTGGTGGGCTATTCCAACGGCGGGGCGCTGGCGATGAAATACGCCCTCGACGCCCTTGATGCGCCTGAACTGCGTAAACCTCAGCAGATCGTTTTGCTCTCACCGATGATTGGCGTCACGGCGTTTGCGCGCTTTGCCGGATTCGCCGGGCTACCGGCTATGTTACCGGCGTTTGCCAAAGCCGCGTGGCTCAACATTTCTCCGGAATATAATCCTTATAAATACAATTCGTTCCCGGTGAATGCGGCACGTCAGTCCTGGCTGCTTACCCGGGCGCTGCATGAGCAGATAAACCGCGATGTTCATGATCACAAACTAACGCAGCTTCCGCCGGTACTGGCGTTTCAGTCGGTCATGGATTCAACGGTCAGTACCCGCGCCGTAGTCAGCGGGCTGTTTGACCAGCTTCCGGCAAATGGCAGCGAACTGGTGGTATTTGACATCAATCAGGCCGGGAGTTTCCGTCCACTGTTCAGGCCATCATCCTGGACGGCGGTGGCTGACCTGCTGCCCGAGGCGAAAAGACGTTACAGTGTCACAATCGTGACCAATGCCAGCCCTGACAGGTTTGATATGGTGGCAAAGACAACGCCTGCGGGCAGCACCCGGGAAACGGTGACGCCGCTGTCGGTCTCGTATCCGCAGGAGGTTTATTCCCTGTCGCATATTGCCATTCCGTTCCCGCCTGAAGACGATCTGTATGGCCGCCATCCTGAGGTGAAAAACCGCTATGGAATCAGTCTCGGGACGATAGCCCTGTGGGGAGAAACCTCAGTTCTGAGCGTCGGCAAAGATGCGCTGATGCGCGTGACGTCGAATCCGTTCTACGACTATATGCAGACGCGGATCGACAGCCGTATCGGGGAGAATTAAGCCCGACGTGGAATAGATTAGGTCACACCGGGGAACTGTGTTAAACAATACCGTTCAGGCGTATACCCCATACCGGACCCCGTTTCTGTGCTGACAACTCTCATTTATCGAAGCCAGCTGAGCTTAACCTGCACCTCCGCAGCGTTAAGCGCGCTGGTTGAACAGGCCAGGATCCGTAATACGGAGCAGGGCATCTCAGGCATTCTTCTCTCCCGTGGACGTGACGTTCTGCAAATTCTCGAAGGCACGGAACAGAGCGTCGTCGCGCTTTTTAACACCATCCGTGCGGATGACCGGCATACCGGCGTGGTGGAGCTGATGCGCGATTACGGCCCGCGCAGACGTTTCGAAGACGTGGGAATGCTGCTGTTTGACCTGGATGTTCAGACCCCGAAAGCGGTTCTGGCGTCAGTTATGCATTACAGCAAGCTGGAAAGCTATCTGACTTCTGAGGATCGGGTCTTCAAATTTATTCAGACCTTTATCACCGGTAAAACCGCTATCCCACCCGCTTCGGACTATGAGCCTGATAAATGGACGCTTTCGCGAGAGCGCGCGCCGTTTGGTAAAGGGTTAGGTCTGCTGGCGGGACAGCCCTGCCAGTTTGCGCTGCAACCCATTGTCGAGCCGTCCGAAGGCAAAATCAGTTCTCTCGAAGCGCTTATACGCGGAAACGACGGCGGCAGCCCGGAGCATTTCTTCCATAGTCTCGATCGTGAACAGATTTACGAAGTCGACCTGCAAACCAAAGCCTGGACCTTTGCGCTGGCGCAAAAGCTCGGCATCGGCAGCCACAAACTGGCGGTGAACCTGCTGCCAATGTCGCTGGTTAACGTGCCGGGCGCGGTAGAGTTCCTGGTAACGCAGATCAAAAAGCACAATCTACAGCCAGAGCAGGTGATCATTGAAGTCACTGAGAACGAGATGATCTCTGGCTTCAACCAGTTTAACAGCGCCATTAAACAGCTGCGCGCGGAAGGAGTTGGGTTGGCGATAGATGATTTTGGTTCCGGCTATGCTGGTCTTTCACTGCTCACGCGGTTCCAGCCGGATAAGCTCAAAATCGACAGAGAGATCGTCAGCGATATCCATCTGAGCGGGCCCAAGCAGGCGATTGTGAAGTCGATAATCAGCTGCTGCACCGATCTGGAGATTACGCTGGTCGCAGAAGGCATTGAGAAGATAGAAGAGTGGTGCTGGCTTGAATCCGCCGGTATTCGCCGCTTCCAGGGCTTTTTGTTCGCCCGCCCGCAGCTCAATGGCGTGGGTGATATCCACTGGCCCCAACGGGTAGGTTAAGCAAATTTTCCCTCGCCATATTTCCCCGACACCCTGCCTGTGCTTAAATAGCTAAACCGGTTTAACATTATTTAGCTAAGAAGGTTATATGGAGACGATCTGGGTACTTGGCGATGCAGTGGTGGATCTGTTGCCCGACGGAGAGGGCAAACTGCTGCAATGTCCGGGCGGCGCACCGGCCAACGTCGCGGTTGGGATTGCGCGTCTGGGCGGCAGAAGCGCCTTTATAGGCCTGGTGGGCGACGACCCCTTCGGGCGCTTTATGCAAAAAACGCTTGCGGATGAGCAGGTTAATACAGAATGGCTGAGACGGGATCCGCGGCATCGCACCTCCACGGTGGTGGTGGATCTCGATGACGACGGGGAACGTTCATTTACCTTTATGGTTCGCCCGAGTGCTGATCTGTTCCTCGACGCCGCCGATCTCCCGCCATTCCGCGCCGGGGAGTGGCTGCACGTCTGCTCTATCGCGCTTAGTGCCGAACCCAGCCGTTCCGCGACGTTTCAGGCGATGTCCGCTATCAGACTGGCGGGGGGATTCGTCAGCTTTGACCCCAATATCCGCGCCGATCTCTGGCACGATGAAGTCGAGCTGCGTCAGTGTCTTGAGCGGGCATTAGCCTGTGCAGATGTGGTGAAAATCTCGGTGGAAGAACTGGCGTTCTTAACCGGAAATGCGCAGGTCCATGAGGGGCTGGCGGCGCTGATGCGCACCTGTCCGGCCAGGCTGGTGCTGGTGACGCAGGGAAAAGAGGGCGTGACCGCCTGGCAGGGAGGCGCGTTGACGCACTATCCTGCATCACCCGTGGAATGCATTGATACCACCGGCGCGGGGGATGCTTTCGTCGCCGGGCTGCTGTTCGGTCTGGCTCGTGATGGCCAGGCCCGTCTCTCAGAGGTCATCACGCTGGCGCAGCGCTGTGGGGCGCTGGCGACAACCGCAAAAGGGGCAATGACCGCGCTGCCTTATCATCACGAACTGTAATTCACCTCTCCAGGCCTCCGGTCGGCGGCCTGAATTGTCGCCTCGATCACACTTACTAAAACGGTTTAGCAAAAAACGTTGCCGATTCAAAATTCAACGGTTTAGTATCATCAGCCTAAACCGGTTTAGCAATTTAGCACTTTCACCGATAGTTATTAGGGATGCGACAAAATGTATAAAAAACGCAGACTTGCCGTGATGATAGGCATGCTGGCCGGGAGTACCTCTGTTTTTGCCCAGACGGATATGACACGTATCGAAGCGCGCCTGGCGGCGCTGGAGCAGCGTTTGCAGGAGGCGGAAACCCGCGCGCAGGTTGCTGAAAAGCGCGCCACGGCAGCGGAACAGAAAACACAGCAGCTGGTGGCTGCGCAGCAGGAAGCGCAGACCTCCACACAGGCGGTGGCGCAACGTACTACGGTGCTGGAAGAAAAAGCCGACCGGACAGGCGGTTTTGAATTTCACGGTTACGCCCGTTCCGGCCTGCTGATGAACGACGCGGCCTCCAGCAGCAAAAGCGGCCCTTATCTGACGCCCGCCGGGGAAACGGGCGGGGCCATTGGGCGTCTGGGGAACGAAGCGGATACCTACGTTGAGCTGAATGTTGAGCACAAACAGACGCTGGAGAATGGCGCGACGACGCGCTTTAAGGCGATGCTGGCCGACGGTCAGAAAACCTATAACGACTGGTCGGCAGACAGCAGCGACCTGAACATTCGTCAGGCCTTTGCCGAGCTGGGCAATTTGCCGGACGTTACCGGTGCGCTGAAAGGCAGCACCTTCTGGGCGGGTAAGCGTTTTGACCGCGACAACTTCGACATTCACTGGCTGGATTCCGACGTGGTATTTCTCGCCGGGACCGGCGGCGGCGTCTACGACGTGAAGTGGAACGATACGCTGCGCAGTAACTTCTCCCTTTATGGCCGTAATTTCGGCAGCGAAGAGGAGATCGACAACAACGTCCAGAACTACATCTTAAGCATGAACCACTTCGCCGGGCCGGTGCAGTTGATGGTCAGCGGCTTACGGGCAAAAGATAATGACGACCGTAAGGACAGCAACGGCGATCCGATTAAAACCGATGCGGCGAATAACGGGGTGCATGCGTTGGTGGGTCTGCATAACGAGAGCTTCTACGGCCTGCGGGAAGGTTCCGCCAAAACGGCGCTGCTTTACGGCCACGGTCTGGGGGCCGAGGTGAAAAGCATTGGTGCAGACGGCGCATTGCTGTCAGAAGCCGATACCTGGCGTTTTGCAAGTTACGGTGTCACGCCGCTGGGCGGTGGCTGGCACATTGCGCCCGCCGTACTCGCGCAAAGCAGTAAGGACCGCTACGTGAAGGGCGACAGCTATGAGTGGGTCACGCTCAATACGCGTCTGATCAAAGAGGTGACCCAGAATTTCGCCCTCGCGTTCGAGGGCAGCTATCAGTACATGGATTTAAACCCGGAAGGCTACAAGGATCGCAATGCGGTTAACGGTAGCTTCTACAAGCTGACCTTTGCCCCGACGTTAAAGGCGGGCAAGATTGGCGATTTCTTCAGCCGTCCGGAGCTGCGCCTGTTCGCCACCTGGATGGACTGGAGCAGCAAGCTGGATAACTACGCCAGCGATGACGCCTTTGGCAGTAGCGGCTTCAACGCGGGCGGGGAATGGAACTTTGGGGTGCAGATGGAAACCTGGTTTTAACCCTTCACGCTCCCGCATCGCGGGGGCGTTTCAAACATCATAAAAAGAGGTCAGGAAGAGGTATCTATGGATTTTAATCATATTGCGCGCGAGCTGATTCCGCTGCTCGGTGGCAAAGAGAACATTGCCAGCGCGGCACATTGCGCCACGCGCCTTCGTCTGGTGCTGGTCGATGATGCGCTTGCCGACCAGCAGGCTATCGGCAAGGTTGAAGGCGTGAAAGGCTGTTTTCGAAATGCCGGGCAGATGCAGGTGATCTTCGGCACAGGGGTGGTGAATAAGGTTTACACCGCGTTTATTCAGGTGGCAGGGATTAGCGAGTCCAGTAAATCGGAAGCGGCGGATATTGCAGCCCGCAAGCTGAACCCGTTTCAGCGCATCGCGCGTCTGCTCTCCAACATCTTCGTGCCGATTATTCCGGCGATCGTGGCCTCGGGTCTGCTGATGGGCCTGCTCGGGATGGTTAAAACCTACGGCTGGGTTAATCCGGATAACGCGCTCTATATCATGCTGGATATGTGCAGCTCGGCGGCGTTTATTATTCTGCCGATCCTGATTGGCTTCACCGCAGCGCGGGAGTTTGGCGGCAACCCGTATCTGGGCGCAACGCTCGGCGGCATCCTGACTCATCCGGCGCTGACCAACGCCTGGGGCGTAGCGTCCGGCTTCCACACCATGAACTTCTTCGGTCTTGAAATCGCCATGATTGGCTATCAGGGAACCGTCTTCCCGGTACTGCTGGCGGTGTGGTTTATGAGCATTGTGGAAAAACAGCTTCGCCGGGCGATCCCGGATGCGTTAGATCTGATCCTGACGCCGTTCCTGACCATCATTATCTCCGGCTTTATCGCGCTGTTGATTATTGGCCCGGCGGGACGCGCGCTGGGCGACGGGATCTCCTTTATTCTTAGCACCCTGATTGCCCACGCGGGCTGGCTGGCCGGGCTGTTGTTTGGTGGGCTCTATTCGGTGATTGTCATTACCGGCATTCACCACAGCTTCCACGCTATTGAGGCCGGACTGCTGGGTAACCCGTCGATTGGCGTGAACTTCCTGCTGCCGATCTGGGCGATGGCGAACGTGGCGCAGGGCGGGGCATGTCTGGCGGTGTGGTTCAAAACCCGTGATGCCAAAATCAAAGCCATTACCTTACCGTCGGCGTTTTCCGCGATGCTGGGCATCACCGAAGCGGCAATTTTTGGCATCAACCTGCGTTTCGTGAAACCGTTTATCGCGGCGCTGATCGGTGGTGCGGCGGGCGGTGCCTGGGTGGTGTCGGTGCATGTCTACATGACCGCCGTTGGCCTGACGGCGCTTCCCGGTATGGCGATCGTTCAGGCCAGCTCGCTGCTCAACTATATTATCGGCATGGTGATTGCCTTTGGCGTGGCGTTCACCGTCTCTCTGCTGCTGAAATATAAAACGGACTCTGAATAATGACCTTACCTTCCCGCTGGCCTGCCGTGTTGCAGGCCGTTATGCAAGGCCAGCCGCGTGCGCAAGCGGACAGCCACTATCCGCAGTGGCATCCCGCACCGGTGACAGGGCTGATGAACGATCCGAACGGCTTTATCTGGTTTGCCGGACGTTACCATCTGTTTTATCAGTGGAACCCGCTGGGCTGCGATCATCGCTACAAGTGCTGGGGGCACTGGAGCTCAGCAGATCTGGTGCACTGGCAGCACGAGCCAATGGCGCTGATGCCTGACGAAGAGTATGACCGCAATGGCTGTTACTCCGGCAGCGCCGTGGATAACAACAGCGTGCTGACCCTGTGCTATACCGGCAACGTTAAGTTTGACGATGGCGGCCGCACCGCCTGGCAGTGTCTGGCGGTGCAAAATGACGACGGCACGTTTGCCAAACTGGGACCGGTGTTGCCCCTGCCGGACGGGTATACCGGGCACGTCCGCGACCCGAAAGTGTGGCGCCATGACGGGCAGTGGTACATGGTGCTCGGGGCGCAGGATCAGCATAAGCGCGGCAAGGTGCTGCTGTTTACGTCAGCCGATTTGCACACCTGGGCGTCCTGCGGCGAAATCGCCGGTCACGGCGTCAATGGACTCACGGACGCGGGCTATATGTGGGAGTGCCCGGATCTGTTTGCGCTTGATGGCACACACGTCTTGATCTGCTGCCCACAGGGGCTGGCGCGCGAACCGCATCGCTATCTCAACACCTATCCGGCCGTCTGGATGAGTGGGGCATTTGATTATCAAACGCCTGCATTTGCGCACGACGAATTGCATGAGCTTGATGCCGGTTTCGAATTTTACGCGCCGCAAACCACGGTGGCAGAAGAGGGCCGCCGCATCCTCATCGGCTGGATGGGCGTGCCGGACGGCGAAGAGATGCTCCAGCCTACACGGGTGCACGGCTGGATCCACCAGATGACCTGTCCGCGCGAGCTGCGCTACCGCGACGGTAAGCTCTGGCAAACGCCGGTCCGTGAGCTGGAAACGCTGCGCGAGGATGAACATCACTGGCAGGGACGCGCCAGCGATGCCCCGGTGCTGGAGGGAACGCGTCTTGAGTTCGAACTGAGCGCCTCGCGCGTTAATGTGGATTTTGCCGGCGCGTTGCGGCTGATTATGGATGATGCGGGGATCCGTCTGGAACGCGCCAGCCTGGAAACCGGAGAGACGTTGACCCGCTACTGGCAGGGCTCTGTTCATCATTTACGCGTGCTGTGTGACCGTTCCAGCGTCGAAATTTTCATCAATCACGGTGAAGGCGTCATGAGCAGCCGCTATTTTCCTGACCATCCGGCCCAGGTTCGCTTCGAAGGTGCGTCCGACATCACATTACGCTACTGGTCGCTGCGCAGCTGCATGATAGAATAGGGGTTTTGGCAGCCGGATCTAAGTCGTTGTGAGAAAAACAAAACGCGTCACCATTAAAGATATCGCGGAGCTGGCGGGGGTATCAAAAGCCACCGCCAGTCTGGTTCTGAACGGCCGCAGCAAAGAGCTTCGGGTGGCGGAGGAGACACGCGAGCGTGTGCTGGCGATTGCCAAAGAACATCATTATCAGCCCAGTATTCACGCCCGTTCGCTGCGGGACAACCGCAGCCACACCATTGGTCTGGTGGTGCCGGAAATCACCAACTACGGGTTTGCCGTTTTTTCTCATGAGCTGGAGACCCTCTGCCGCGAGGCGGGTGTTCAGCTGCTGATCTCCTGTAGCGATGAAAATCCGGGCCAGGAGACGGTGGTGGTCAATAACATGGTGGCCCGCCAGGTGGACGGGCTGATTGTCGCCTCCAGCATGCTCAACGACGCGGATTATCAAAAGCTGAGCGAGCAGTTGCCCGTTGTGCTCTTTGACCGTCATATGAACGACAGTTCTCTGCCGCTGGTCCTCACCGATTCAATTACCCCAACCGCCACGCTGGTGGCCGACATTGCGCGCCAGCATCCGGATGAGTTCTACTTCCTCGGCGGCCAGCCGCGGCTTTCCCCGACGCGTGACCGTCTGGAAGGGTTTAAGCAGGGGCTGCGTGACGCTGGCGTCGAGCTACGTCCGGAGTGGATTATTCATGGTAATTACCATCCGAGTTCCGGCTACGAAATGTTTGCCGAACTTTGCGCGCGCCTGGGCCGCCCGCCAAAAGCCCTTTTTACCGCCGCCTGCGGTCTGCTGGAAGGGGTGTTGCGCTATATGGGGCAACATAATCTGCTGCAAAGCGATATGCGTCTGGCCAGCTTTGACGATCACTATCTCTATGATTCTCTGACCATTCCTGTCGATACCGTTCGTCAGGATAACCGCCAGCTCGCCTGGCACTGTTTTGATCTGATTGGCAAACTGATTGAAGGGGAAACGCCGGAGCCAATCCAGCGTAAACTGGATGCCACACTGCAACGGCGATACAAGGCCCGGGAGTGACAGGGTAACGTCTGACGGATATATCAATAACTTTAATTAATTAAAGATCGGATTCAGCCGATAACCAAAGGGAAATTATATCCCTGAGGTGTGTTATGTCGTTGAAAAAATCATCCCTGATTATCCTGTTTTCTCTGCTTTTCTTCTTTGTGGCCAGCACCATCACCAGCGTTGGGCTCATCATTAAAAGTAATACTTCGCTGGATAATGTGAACAAAGAAATTCAGGTTGTCCTGTCCATTATTGATCCCATTAACCATAGCCGAACCCTGCGCGTCAGGGTTATGGAGTATGTAAAAATGGTGGAAGCGGGGGACGCCACCGACTCGTCTGCGAAACTGGCCTCGGTTAAAGAGGCGCTGACCAAAGCCGATAGTGCATTTTCGGCGTTTATGGCCTCGCCGCGTTTGCAGGACGAAGCCCCGCTTGTCACTGCCTACCAGCAGGCGTGGCAAAACTACCGTAACCAGGGACTGGCACCGCTGATTGCCGCTGCCGCCGCTCACGATGTGTCGCGGTTCAACGCTCTTATTCCCGTGGTGTCTCAACTCGATCGCCAATATGAAATTGTGCTCGATCAGGTTCTCTCCGTTCACCAGAAGTACGCCAAAACGCTGAACGAGGATGCGAGCCATAATTTTGTGTCGGGTCTGGTTATTATCGCCTGCATTGCGGTGCTGTTCGTAGTGGTGATCTTCGTCGTCAGCCTGCTGATGAAACGCGTGGTCTTTGCGCCAGTGAACCTGGCGCGCGAGCACTGTCGACAGATTGCGGCCGGGAAGCTGGACGTACCGGTACCGACCAAGCGTGATTCCGGGAATGAAATCGATCACCTGATGTCCTCGATGGAGCAGATGCGCCAGGCGCTGCTCTCCACCATTTCTCAGGTGCGCGATGCCAGCCACACCGTAACGCATGCGGCGCAGGAAATTGCTTCCGGCAATATCGACCTGGCCTCCCGTACCGAGCAACAGGCTTCTGCCCTGACCCAGACGGCCGCCAGCATGGAAGAGCTGAGCGCGACGGTGGCGAATAACACCGATAACGTGTTCCAGGCCGGTAAGCTGGTGCAGGATGCCGTGAAAAATGCCCATACCGGTGAAGCGGTAACCCGTGAAGTCATCGAAACGATGAATACTATCGCGTCCAACTCGAAGCGTATTGAGGACATCACCAGTGTCATCAACAGTATTGCTTTCCAGACTAATATTCTGGCGCTGAACGCGGCCGTTGAAGCGGCGCGTGCCGGTACGCAGGGGCGAGGATTTGCCGTGGTGGCAAGTGAAGTGCGCACCCTGGCCCAGAAAAGCGCGGTGGCGGCGAAGGATATCGAAAGCCTTATCGCCCAGTCTGTTTCCAGCGTGAAAAACGGTGCGGAACTGGTGAATCGTTCGGGAGAGGTGATTGATTCTATTATCAGCTCTGTGAATAAAGTGCATACGCTGATGGAACAGATTTCGGTTGCCTCAGAAGAGCAGAGCCGTGGAATTGGTCAGGTTGGGCAGGCCGTAACGGAGATGGACGGTGTGACCCAGCAGAACGCGGCGCTGGTGCAGCAATCCGCCGCAGCCGCGGCCTCGCTGGAGGAGCAGGCGCAGCAGCTGTCGCAGAGTATTTCGAGTTTTCGTCTGCCGGCAATTGCGTGATTAAATGAGGAAGGCTCCTGTTGGAGCCTTTTTTTAATGTCTGCATGCAGCCGCTGCACAATCTCCTTCAGCCATTACTGTTATCCGTACAAAGCCGCTATCACATAAATTTTATCTTTCCCCGGCAATATTTCTGTTCCTCATCCGTCTACCTCATCAGAGACCATAATCATTCAACATAAACGAGGTACATATGAGAAATTTCGATATGCACGGAAAAGGTCACGGGCGTGGTTTGGGCCGCCATCGTATGTACAAGGGCATCGTGATAGGCGCAGTCCTGTTCGCGGTGCTTGGCCTGCTGGTCATGTCCCTGTGGAACGCGTTGCTCCCGGCCATCCTGGGGGTTAAAGCCATTGGCTTCTGGCAGGCGCTGGGGATCCTGCTGCTGAGCCGCATTCTTTTCGGTGGGCTGGGTTTTCGTCCAGGCATGTTCGGTGCACACCGCCGTATGCACGCACAATGGATGAATATGACCCCCGAACAACGGGAGGCCTTCATTCAGCAGCGTCGGGCAGGGTCTGGGCGTCATGGTCATTGCCGGTGGCACGATGACCGGGATGAGAAGCGAGATGATAACGCTGCGAAAGCGCCGGAAGCCGAGTGAGCGATATGAAAGCCGGTGAGGCGGGGGAATCATTACTGATCTCGGCACTCAATGCCTGCCGCGCACGGCTAAAAGCCTTCATTCGCGGACGGACTGCGGTTCGTGATGATGTCGATGATATTCTTCAGGAAGTGACCTGGCAGTTGATGAAAGTGGAACAACCGGTGGAGAACGTCGCCGCCTGGCTGTTTCGCGCCGCGCGGAATGAGATGATCGACCGGGCGCGAAAAAAGCATGAGGTTTCACTGCCGGGGTACCTGACGGCAGATGACGAGGACTTTTCGGAGCAGGAGATTGCAGAAACGTTATTCGGCGTACCGCAAACGCCGGAGGAGGAGTATCTCAACATGCTGCTGTGGGAAGAGTTGGGGCAAGCCCTGTCGGAACTGCCGCCACCACAGCGCGAGGTGTTTGAAAAAACGGAATTTGAGGGATACACCATGAAGGCGCTGGCGGAGGAAACGGGCGACAGCGTGCAGGCGTTATTATCCCGCAAACACAAAGCCGTGCGATTTTTGCGTAATCGCCTCAAGGATATTTCTGAAGCGTTGACAGGGCAATAAAGTTCGACCACTCTGAAAAACAATATCTTAGAGGGGTCGTTATGCTTCAACTGTTAGCAAAGAAAAAGATGCTGTTACTCTCTGCTCTGCTGTTTTCAGGGCTGGTCAGGGCAGAGGAGTCGCTTCCGGATGTGGTGAAGCACTTCAGTGAGCAGCAGGATATCAAAATCATTAAGAAAATTGATGCCCCCGGCGGCGCGCCAGCGTGGCTGGGGCAGTATCAGGACATGGGCGTGACGCTCTTTCTGACCCCTGACGGAAAGCACGTGGTGTCTGGCTATCTGTATGATGAGAAGGGAACCAACCTCAGCGAGGCCTTTTTCCAGAAAGAGATCTACGCCCCGATGGGCCGCGAGATGTGGAAAAAGCTCAATGCGGCGCATCCGCTGAAAGAGGGCGCGGAGAGCGCCCCGCGCAAAGTCTTTGTTTTTGCCGACCCGTTCTGCCCGTACTGCAAGCAGTTCTGGGCTGAAGCGCAGCCGTGGGTGAAGGCCGGCAAGGTCCAGCTCAACACGCTGCTGGTTGCGTTTCTTAACCCGAACAGCGGGCGTAACGCCTCTGCGATCCTGAATGCCAAAGATCCGGTGTCGGCCTGGAAAGAGTACGAGCTGTCCGGCGGTAAAAAGCTTCCTAAACCTGAAGGGGCGGCTTCACGGGAAACCGTTGAGATCCTGCAAAATCACCAGACGCTTATGGACGGTCTCGGCGCAAATGCCACACCAGCTATTTATTACCTGAATGAGCAAAACGAACTGCAGCAGGTCGTGGGCATGCCAGACGCAAAACAGCTTGAGGCGATGTTCGGGCCGAAGCCGTAAAAAGAAAGGCAGAAACAAGGCGTTTCTGCCTTTTTACAGTCAACTACCCCAGCGCCCCCGGAGGTAATTTACGGCTTCCTGCGTCTGCGGCTGGTTAAGATAGTCTTCACGGAACAGGATGGTGCCTTTTACGTCTGGCAGTGAATCGTTGAGGTCGAGCTGTTTTTTCAGCTCCGGTACGCCGCCGTTCACCGTCCAGTCCGGTTCGTTTCTGGAAGGCGCGCCCACTTTGTAGAATGCGATCCCGATATACAGGCGGGTATGGGTCGGTTTCACCACGTCAGCCCACCATTTTGTCAGCACATCGTATCGTGCCGCGTCGCGGGCGAAGGGCCAGTAGATCTGCGGCGCAATGTAATCCAGTAAACCCTGCTGTACCCACTTACGCGTGTCAGCGTAGGATTCATCGTAGGCTGCGGCACCGCGCGTGTCCGATCCTGCCGGGTCGAAGGAGCGGTTGCGCCATACACCCGCTGGGCTGACGCCAAATTCAACCTCAGGCTTTGCCTGCTTGATCGCCCTTGATACCTGCACAATCAGCTGCTGCGTATTGTGCCGACGCCAGTCAGCTTTCGCCGCAAATCCCTCGCCGTAGCGCCTGAAGGTCCAGGCATCGTTCAGGGTTGAGCCCGGCGTCTCGGTGTAAAAATAGTCATCGAACTGAACGCCGTCGACAGGGTAGCGATTCACCACTTCCATCACCACCTGGGTTATCCAGTCCCGCACCTCGGGAATGCCCGGGTCGAGAACAAAACGATCCCCCGAGGTGCGGATCCACTCCGGATGCTGGACATAGACGCTGGAGGGATGAAGCGACGAGGTACGGTTAAGCGCGGCGATGGTCGAGGGCTTCGTGTTGGTGGAGACGCGGTAAGGGTTGAACCAGGCGTGAACCTTCATCCCGCGCTTGTGCGCTTCATCCAGCATAAACTGGAGCGGATCGTAACCGGGGTCTTCCCCCATAGTCCCGGTCAGGGTATCTGACCACGGCAGTATTTCAGAGGCCCACAGCGCCGTACTGTCCGGTTTTACCTGAAAGAAGACGGTGTTGATCCCAAGCTTTTTCAGCTTATCGAGCTTGTCCGTCAGCGCCTTCTGTTGCTGGGCGATACGCTGGTCCGCGCTGCGGCCATTCACCGATGACACGGGGGGCCAGTCGAGACGGGAGACGGTCGCCAGCCAGATCCCGCGCATGGGTTCGTTAGTCTGCTGTACAGGTTTCGCCTGCGGCAGCGGGGTAACGAGTGATTTGGGTGGTTTGGAAGTGCAACTTACCAGTAAAAGCGCGCAGCCAAGCAGCGCGCCAGTCCGTTTTACGTGTCGCATCATTTGCGTGTTAGCTCCTGGGTGTCCGGCCATCCGTCCAGGGATTAAACGCCGGTTCGTCCTGTTCCTCGTTACCGTCATCGTGAAGGGAGTCGAGGTAGAGGGCTTCAACTTCCGCCCGCGCCCATGGGGTCCGGCGCAGGAACTTCAGACTCGATTTAACACTCGGGTCCTTGCGAAAACAGTTGATTTTGATTCGGTTGCCCAGTTCATTCCAGCCATATCGCGCAACCAGCGCGTTAACCTGCATTTCAAGCGTTACGCCATGCAAAGGATCGTTGGAAATATGTGCTGTCATAGGCGTCCGGTAGTCTCATTTTTTATGGGGATGTGATAAACGCTCAAAGGTTACAAGAAAGCAGGGGACGCGGCAATTTCAGCGTGAGGTTCTTCACCCGTAAAGGGTGAAGAGGATTTCCGGTTAATACTATTTTTTAAACAGTTCAGGTGCCCACGGCGTCGGGTCTACCTCCATAAAGGGCGCACGCTCAAAGCGGGACTTCAGCGCCCAGGGCACCGTACAGTCGAAAATCGTTTTGCAGGTGATCCCGTTGCCACGAATTGAGGGACTGTAGTCCGGCGCCTGAGACGGATCGAGCTGGTGACCGCGGATCCCCGGCAGATGGGTGATACTGACATCGCCCTGCATACGGGTCGTCATCGCCCACAAAATGTCGTCGCTGTCGAAAATATCCACGTCTTCGTCGACGAGAATAATGTTCTTAAGCTCGGAATAGGTGGCTAACGCGATGAGGGCCGCCTGACCCTGACGCCCTTCGTCAGAAGGCTGCCGTTTTTTAACCTGCAATACCCCAAGGAATTTGCCCCCGCCAGCGGTATGCGCATAGACGTTTTGCAGGAAACCGGGGATGGCTTCTTCCACCGCATTCCGGATGCTGGCCTCCGTTGGCAAACCGGCCAGCGTGGTGTGCTCTTCGCCCGGTCCTACCAGGGTTTGCAGGATCGCCTGATGACGCATCGTGACGGCCTTCACTTTGATTACCGGCAAGGAGGGGTTAGCCTCCCCGCAGTAGCCGGGAAATTCCGGCATCGCGTGCCCGGTGTGGGTATGCTGATCTTCTTCTACGCGCACGCCCGGCAGCAGTTCGCCTTCGATAATAATTTCCGCACGCGCAATCGCTTTTTCATTTACGGCCACACCCTGCACCAGCTCGACGGGAGCCTGACGTAACGCACCGGCGACACCCAGCTCGTTGTAGCCGAAGGGCGTGGTAGGGGCTTCGAAACAGGCGCCAATATAGATAGCGGGATCGAGACCCATATTGATCGTGACCGGCAAGGGTTTGCCCGCCTCTTCGGCTTTCTTACGGAACACTTCAATATGGCGGCCCGCGGCAAGGAACATGGAGAGCTCATCGCGCTCTTGAACGCAAAGACGGTGAATAGTGACATCGGTCAGCGAGGCGTCTTCCGGATCGCTTGCCAGCACCAGCCCCAGACAGAAGAACGGACCGGCATCTATCGGCGTGTTGGTCGGTGCCGGAAGCAATTTACGCAGATCGAAGTCCGGATCGTCGGCATAAAACACCTGCTCCTGACACGGCGCCTGGGCCGCCGGGACGACAACGGGAGCAATCGGGTTTTTCACCGCCTGGCCGACATGTTTTGCCAGTTCAGAGGGCTCGCAGCCCAACAGGAGCGCCGCCCGCTCGCGGCTGGCGTGCATACCGACCAGAATACGGGAGTCGGGATACCCCTTAATAGCGTTAAACATCATGGCCGGGCCGATGCGCGTCGGACGTTTTACCGTGCCGCCAGCACCAATGTGCCGGTACACACCCGCCAGCTCCGCGTCAGGATCGACCGGATGGCTGGTTTCAAGGTATTGACCTTCATGGCGTTTAAGCAGTTCGATAGCACTTCTGAGATCGTTGATGTGGTTTTCCATATTTTCCCCCTCGGATGATTGCATCCATTCTTAACCGGACGAAGAAGGCTATCAATTGCATCATTCATGCTATTTTAATATGAATTTTATTATCAATAATGAAGGCACAGTATGCAGTTTCGACTGATGCGCAATTTTATCGTGGTGGCGGAAGAGCTTCACATGCATCGTGCGGCGGAGCGCCTTAACATGGCGCAACCGGCACTAAGCCAGCAAATCAAAACGCTTGAAGATCGTCTGGGGGTAGTGCTCTTTAGCCGGGCGAATCGTCGCCTGACGCTGACGCCAGCCGGTGAGGCGTTTCTCAGTAAAGCCAGAGTGGCGATTTTTATGACCGATCAGGCGATTCTGGATGCCAGACAGACGGCCAGAGGGGAACAGGGCGTGCTGAATCTCGGATGCGTTTCAAGTGCGATATTCGACAGTAAGCTGCCCGACGCGCTGCGGCTTTTACATGAGAAATGGCCAGCCATCAGCCTTTCCATGATGACGGGAAACGTGCAAACCCTTTATACCGGCGTGCAAAGCAACCAGCTGGATGTGGCCATTATTCGTGCCCCGTTACCGCTGCTGCCTGACGATCTTCAAAGCCGTCCTTTCACAACGGAAAAAGCCGTGCTGGCCTTACCTCGTCAACACAGTCTGGCGGGCTCCGCCGCGCTGACGCTTGCGTCGGTGAAAGAGGAGAAGTGGATCGCCCTGCGCGACCCGGAGGGGATGGGGCTGGAGCAATATTTCTATGATGCCTGCCACAGCGCTGGCATACAGCCTGACGTTGTGCAAAATGCCACCGATGTCCCCACGGTGATAAGCCTTGTCTCGGCAGGGTTTGGTATCGCCATGCTGCCAGCTTCAGCGAAGGCGATATGCGTACAAAACGTCGTCTTTGTAGATATTCTTGACCGACTCCGGGAGAGCGAGCTGACGCTGGTTTGCCACCGGATTATTCGCTCTGAGGTGCTGAAAAAATTGATGAGTATCCTCGATCATACCTGACGTCCGGCGGCCTGAAGAAGCTGTTCACGTAGCCAGCGGTTAGCCGGATCCTGACTGTTTTTCGGATGCCAGTACATACCAATGACGATCGGCGGGAGATCCAGCGGCGGCGGAAAAATATCAAGCGTTTGCGTAAAGCGTAGCAACATGCGCCTGGGTAGGGTGCAGAGTAAATCGGTACCGGCAACAATCGCAGGCGCCATCGCATAGCTTTGCGTCGACATCACCACGTTACGCTGGTGGCCAAGCCCCGCCAGATGCTGATCGACAAAGCCCGCGAACGGGTCGCCCTCGGATGAAACCACCAGGTGTGAAAGACTACAATAGCTTTCCAGATCCACCGGCCCCGTACCGCGCGGATGGCCTTTCCGCTGGGCTGTGGCATATTCATCGTCAAACAGTTTGCGTCTGACCCATGCATCGTGCGCCCCCGCATGAACGCCAACATAAATATCCACATCGCCATTTTCCATCTGCGCTGACAGCAGCTGGGTTTCCGGGAGCGCAAAACGCAGGCGGATACCTGGTGCCGCACTGCTAATCTGATTCTGCAACTCAGCCCCCAGCATTAGCGCCGGGTTTTCGTGCAGGGCAATAACAAAGGTGCGGTTGCTGTTCTGCGCGTTGAACGTGGTGGGTTCAAGCATCGCCGCTATGCCCTGCAAAACCGTCGCGACCTGCGGCCTTAACGCTTCGGCGCGCGGCGTCGGTAACACCCCACGTCCGTGTGGGGAAGGGACAAACAGCGGCTCACCAAACAACACGCGCAGGCGTGCCAGGCGGGCAGACATTGCTGGCTGGCTGATGCCCAGCCGCGCGGCCGCATGGGTGATATTCTGGTCCCTGAGTAACGCATCCAGCGTCAGGATCAGGTCCATATCCATATCGGAGGGGGACATCTTATTTTGCGTCACGGTTGGTATAGGTCACCGGGACCCACGCGTAGCCTTCCCGCTCACCTTTCGTCACATAGCCGATCCCGGGGAAAGGCAGATGTGGCGCCGCAATCAGATCTTTGTTTTTCACAAACTCAGCGAAAGCTACGTTGCGCACCCGGGCGGCGCCGTCCTGATCCTCATCGTAAGCAATCGTCACGTTGGGCTGCGGGAACTGAACTGCGGCGACGTGGATGATGTCGCCGACAAAGGTAATTTTTTCACCTTTGCTCTCCAGCGTGTAAAACGCGGAACCTGGGGTGTGGCCCGGGTGAACCGTACCGCTGATGCCCGGCAGAAGCTGTTCGGTGCCTGAGAAAGTATTCACTTTTCCGGCATCCAGATAAGGCTTTAATGTCTTGTGCGCGACATCGAAGTAGTTCTGGTCATAGCCAGACTTTTTCTGGTTCGCGTCGTTAAAGAAGAAATCGATATCCGGTTTGCCGACATAGACCTGCGCGTGGGTAAACACGCGCTGACCGTCTTTGACCAGACCACCGGCGTGATCGGAGTGCGCATGGGTGATTAGAACATCGGTAATATCTTCGGGTTTGATGCCCTGGGTCGCCAGGCTTTCAATCAGCCGCCCGCCTTTGCCGGGGCCAAAGAGCTGACCGGAACCGGTATCCACCAGGATTTTGTGCCCGGGCAAGGCGATATAAAACGCGTTAATCGATGCTTCCACCGGATTGGCCTGGAAGTTTTTGGCCAGTAACTCATCGGTATTTTCCGCCGTCGTCCGGCGCAGTAAGGCGTGAAGATCCTGCGGCACGCTGCCGTCCGTAAAGGCGGTGATAATCCTGTCGCCAACCTGAACGCTGTAGCCGCCAGCCTGCTGTTTCACCACATGCTGCGGAACGCTGGCCACCGCGTGGATCGCTGGAAAGAATAAAACTGAACCGGTCAACAGGGTTGATATCGCAAGTTTTTTCACAGTAAACATGATGGGCTCCTCAATAGTAAGTTTATCATAGTTCAACTGCGATTTTTGAGAATAGCAGGGGAGTGAATGTGACCTATCCATGAAATGGATAGGTCTGAGAGGATGCTTTACAGCACGCCGGTACCGCCATCAGAGCACCACACTTGCCCGGAAGCGTATGAGCAGGAATCGGAGGCAAACAGCACATACAGCGGTGCGATTTCAACCGGCTGACCCGGTCTCCCCAGGGGCGTATCTTCCCCGAACTTCTGAACTTTGGACTGCGGCTGGCCGCCGCTGGACTGAAGAGGCGTCCAGTATGGACCTGGCGCGACGGCATTCACCCGAATGCCACGCGGCCCAAGCTGCTGGGCCAGAGACTTGGTAAAGGCCACGTTACAGGCTTTGGTCTGCGCATAGTCCACCAGGATCGCGCTCGGTTTAAACGCCTGAACGGAAGTGGTGTTGATGATCACGGCACCTTCCTGCAAATGGCGCAGCGCAGCTTTGGTGATCCAGAAGGGGGCATAGACGTTGGTCTTAAACGTCGCGTCAAAATCTGCCGTGGTGAGATCGTCGATAGATTCACAGTACTGCTGGCGTCCGGCGTTATTCACCAGGATATCCAGGCCGCCCAGTTCGGCAACGGCTTTTTCCACCAGCGTGTCACAGAAGGACTCCACGCGAATGTCGCCGGGAATGGCGACCGCTTTACGGCCTTCGGCCTGGATCAGCGCAATGACCGATGCTGCATCGGACTCCTCTTCCGGCAGATAGCCAATAGCGACATCTGCACCTTCACGGGCATAGGCGATGGCTACCGCGCGACCAATGCCGGAATCACCGCCGGTAATCAGCGCTTTTTTTCCTGCCAGTTTTCCTGACCCGATATAACTTGTTTCACCATGATCCGGTATTGGCTTCATTTCCGATGCCAGCCCGGGAGCCCTTTGCGGTTGTTCTGCAAACGGTGGACGAGGGTAATGCAGCGTGTGATTATTTCCTGTAGACATACCGGCCTCCTTAATAGTGAATTCCAAGATTAGTCGTTAATTAAACGTAAGCGGGCAAAATTGACAAATTCAGACAAATCTATATTCCAGTGGCGGATATAAAATATTTTCTCAAGCCAGCATGTAATACCAGAAAAGGGCGACCTCATCTTTTTCCGGCAGGGCGTTGTAAAGGTAACGATCGTAACCGCCCAGAATAAACCCATAGTGACGATAGAAAAGGCAGGCAGAAACATTAACGTTCTGCGTCTCCAGCCGTAAGCCGGGCGCATTGAGGCTTCGCGCCCAAACGTGGGTGGCAGACATCAGCTTGTGCGCCGCGCCCGTTCGGCGTTTTGAACGCTCCACGGCAATGTAATCCACCGAAATAAATTTATTCCAGTTGCAGGACGCGGTAATAAAACCGGCGATTTCACCGTCATCCGTTTCGGCGATAAGAAATATTGAATCGGGATTAACGCAATGATTTTCCAGCGTCTGGAGATCCAGTTCATAGGTTTTATGATAAGGATCGGTTAGCGCCTCGATATGCAAATCACCATTGAGAAAAGGTTCTCTGGCAATCTCATCGACCGTAAAAGAAAAATCACAACATTCAAGACGGGCGAGGTCGGTGCTTAATCCTTTTCGAATATGCATAGTATTCCTTAAGTGGGAGTTATAAATAGATAATAGACGAAGCGGCATACCCTGCTGGCATAACACTCTGTTCATCCTGGTCTAAGCTTGTATTTCGTTCCGCGTAAAATGTGGTCATTCGAGGACAATGAATGGAATTCAGAACATGTCGCAGGCACTGGGGTGCTGAGTTTATTTCCGATGACGTTGTACGTTTTCGCGTCTGGGCAGAAGGGCAGAAAGATCTCACGTTGCGTTTAACAGATACCGACATTCCGATGGCGGCGGTGGGCGACGGCTGGTTTCAGGTTGACGTGCCCGGCGTCAGACACGGTACGCCGTATCAGTTTGTTTTACAGGATGGAATGGCGGTGCCGGATCCGGCCTCGCGCGCGCAACAGGCTGACGTCAACGGCCCGTCGGTGGTAATCGAACCGCGTCACAACCTGCCCGCACAGCGGGAATGGCAAGGGCGGCCATGGGAAGAGACGGTGATCTACGAGATGCATATCGGCACCTTCACCGGGGAAGGAACCTTCAGGGCGGCCATCGATAAATTGCCTTATCTGGCCGAACTGGGTATTACGCAACTGGAAGTGATGCCCGTGTCCCAGTTCGGGGGCGCGCGCGGATGGGGGTATGATGGCGTACTGCTGTATGCCCCGCACTCAGCTTATGGCACACCGGATGATTTTCATGCCTTCATCGATGCCGCCCACGCGCTCGGGCTTTCCGTGGTGCTGGATATTGTACTCAACCACTTTGGCCCGGAAGGGAACTACCTGCCGTTGCTCTCGCCAGCGTTTTTCCATCAGGATCGTATGACCCCGTGGGGCAACGGTATAGCCTATGAGGTTGAAGCCGTCCGGCAATACATCGCTGAGGCGCCGTTATTCTGGCTCTCGGAGTATCATCTTGACGGTCTGCGCTTCGACGCCATCGACCAGATCCATGACGACGCTGAGACCCATATTCTTCCCGAGATAGCGCAACGGATCCGCGACGCCTTTCCGGATCGGCATATCCATCTGACCACCGAAGACAGTCGCAACGTGATTTTCCTGCATCCGCGCGATGAGCATGGTCAGACGCCGCTTTTCACCGCCGAATGGAATGATGATTTTCACAACGCCGCGCATGTCTTCGCGACCGGGGAATCACACGCCTATTATCAGGATTTTGCCTTTGAGCCGGAGAAAAAGCTGGCGCGGGCGCTGGCAGAGGGCTTTGTCTACCAGGGGGAAATCTCGCTTCAGACCGGGAAATCGCGCGGGGTAGAGTGTCGCGAGCAACCACCGCAGTTTTTTGTCGATTTTATTCAGAATCACGACCAGGTCGGCAACCGTGCCCAGGGGGAGAGGCTTATCTCTCTGGCTGGGGCGGAGAAAACGCGCGTGCTATTCGCGGCGCTGCTCCTGTCGCCACATATCCCGCTGCTGTTTATGGGTGAGGAGTATGGCGAAACGCATCCGTTCCTCTTTTTCACCGACTTCCACGGCGACCTGGCGAAAGCCGTGCGGGAGGGGCGCGCGAAAGAGTTTACCGGCCATGCCGGGCACGATGAAACCGTACCGGATCCCAATGACGTAAATACCTTTATGCGGTCGAAGCTTGACTGGAACAAGGCAGACACGGAGGAAGGCAGGGCGTGGCTGCACGTTACGCGCGAACTGATTGCGCTGCGTCAACGCTTTATCGTCCCGTTACTGAAACAGCGGGGCGCCGTGGAGGGTAACGTCCTGCAAACGGCGCTCGGCATGGTTGCCGTGAGCTGGCGTTTTCCGTCCGGTACGCTGTCGCTGGCGCTGAATATCGGCAAAAAGCCCCTCGCCTTAGCGGACCTGCCCGGAAAAACGATCTTTAGCTGGCCGGAGGCAGTCGAAAACCTGCCGCCGAACAGCATTGTTGTTCGCTTTGCTGATGGAGAAGCAGCGCTATGATCCCTTCCTCTACTTACCGAATTCAGTTTCGCAACGGCATGACCTTCGATCGCGTGGTAGACCTGATTCCGTATATGAAAGACCTCGGAATTAGCCATCTTTACGCGTCGCCTGTTTTCACCGCAACCACGGATTCCACCCACGGCTATGACGTGACCGACCCCAACGAAATCGACCCGGCGATTGGCGGGCGGGAAGGGTTTGACCGCATGGCGGCAGCATTAAAGCATGCGGGAATGGGCCTGATTCTGGATATCGTTCCTAACCATATGTCGACCTCGCTGGAAAACCGCTGGTGGCGCGATGTTATCGAGCATGGTCGGCAGAGCCGCTATGCGGCATATTTTGATATCGACTGGTCCCGACCGCTGACGTTGCCGTTTCTTGGCGACACCTTTGAAGCCGAGCTGGAGCGGGGGGCTATCACCCTGAAACGTGACAGTGTCACTGACAGCGCGGCGTTGGTTTACTATGATACCGCCTATCCGCTTAATCCCGGCACGTATGCCGAAGGCAAGAGCATCGCTGAGATCCACGAGGCGCAAAGCTGGCGGCTGATGTCCTGGCGGGAAGCGCCGAAACAGCTTTCATGGCGGCGCTTTTTTGAAATCACCGGGCTGGTCGGCGTGCGGGTAGAGGATGAGGCGGTATTCGCAGACACGCACCGCCTCATCCTTGAGCTTGTCCACGCCGGGGTTGTCGACGGCCTGCGCATTGACCATGTGGACGGGCTTGCCGATCCGCTGGGCTATTTGCAGCGACTACGTGCGGCGACCGGACCGGATTGCTACATCACGGTAGAGAAGATCCTCGCCAAAGGGGAACAGCTTCCTCCGGAGTGGCCCATCTCAGGTACTACGGGCTATGAGTTTATCGCCTCCCTGGCGGAAGTGCTGGTGGATGATACCAACCTCTCGCGGCTGGAGACGCTCTACGACGAGACACTGGGTACGACCGTTGACAGGCAGGCGGAACTTCGCAACGCCAAAGGCCTGATGACCGATCGTAATTTTGAAGGTGAATTTACCACGCTGCTCAAAATAGCCAGCGAGCTGGCCGGGCATAACGGTGCCGAAGTGGAGCATGAGGATATCCGCCATGCCTTGCGCGAGCTGCTTATCGCGTTTCCGGTGTATCGCACCTACGGCACCGCTGAGGGGCTGACGCCACCGGATGTGGCGCTGCTCAGCCGCGTGGTCGCCAGCGTCAACACCTCTGAACCCGCTCTGAGCCTTATCGTGCGTATTCTTACCGGCGATCTGCCGGCGCATGACCACGCACTGGCCTCGCTTTTCCGCACCCGTTTTCAGCAGCTGACCGGGCCGCTGATGGCGAAATCGGTAGAGGATACGCTGTTCTTCCGCCATAACCTGGAGCTGGCCCTGAACGAAGTCGGCGCCGACCCGACGCCGCGCGCGTTTTCACTTTCCCGTTTTCATCAGGAGATGCGCATTCGACTTACCCGTCAGCCCGATGCGCTGCTGGGAACTTCCACCCACGACACCAAACGCGGCGAGGATGCACGAGCTCGTCTGTATACGCTGACGGAAGCGCCAGATCTGTGGGGAGAAAATCTGGCGCGCTGGCGGCAGATGAACCAGACGCAGGTCCGATTCCTCAACGATGGCACCGCGCCGAACGCCGCCGACACCTGGATGATCTTCCAGGCGCTGGCGGGCGTCTGGCCAGCAACCCTGTCGCCTGAGGATCGTGATGGCCTTAAGTCACTGGAAGAGCGTTTCCTCGGCTTTATCGAGAAAGCCCTGCGCGAGGCCAAGCAGCGTACCGACTGGATCGACAGCAACGAAGGTTACGAGAGCGTGGTCCTGGACTACGTGCGCCATCTGCTTTCCCCGGATAACACCCTGTTCCTGCGTGATTTCAGTGCCGCACTCCAGCCGTTTATTCGGGCTGGGTTAATGAACAGCCTGAGCCAGACGGTGATCAAACTGACTGCGCCTGGCGTACCGGACATCTACCAGGGCAGCGAGGGGCTTAACTTCAGCCTCGTCGACCCGGATAACCGCCGCGAACCGGATTTCGCCGCACTGTCGGAAAACCTCAGCGTAGCGGATGGCACCGTTTTTAACGATGCGCAACGCTGGCGAGACGGCAGCGTGAAGCAGTACGTCACCGCCACGCTGTTACGGCTTCGGCCACATTACCCCGCGCTTTTCCGCTACGGCGACTGGCTGCCGCTGAAGGTAACCGGCGAGCGGGAGGAGAATCTGATCGTTTATGCCCGCATCAAAGATGACGAGGCGCTGATCGTCGCCGTGCCGCGCCTGGTGTTTGACGTCACCGATAATGCGATGCTGTGGGCCAATACTACCGTGGCCATACCCCAGGCGCTGGCCGGGAAGCACTACCGGGATCTGTTTACCGGTGAGCGTCGCCTTCTGCCAGAGACGCTGGATTTAACGTCTGAAAAGGGATGTTTGTTGGTTCTGCTTACCTGCGAATAATTGAGGAGAACAAAAATGCCAAAGGATACAACGTTTGAAATTCGGGCCGGTCATGGCCAACAGTTGGGCGCAAATTATGACGGAAAAGGGGTGAACTTCGCCCTGTTTTCCGCCCACGCGGAGCGGGTGGAGCTGTGTCTGTTTGATCCTTCGGGAAAAACAGAAATCGCCCGTCTGGAACTGCCGGAATATACCCATGAGGTCTGGCACGGCTATGTGCCGGACCTGAAACCGGGGGCGCTGTATGGCTACCGCGTTTACGGCCCCTACGATCCGGAGAAGGGTCACCGCTTCAACCCCAATAAGCTGCTTATTGACCCCTATGCCCGTGAACTGGTAGGTGAAATTGAGTGGAACGATGCCCACTTCGGCTATGAGCTGGGACACGACGAGCTGGATCTCAGTTTTGACACGCGAGACAGCGCGCCGTTTACGCCCAAATGTAAGGTCATCGACCCCAATGCCGTTGACTGGCAGGACTCACGCCCGCCCGATATCCCGTGGCCGCATACCGTGGTCTATGAAAGCCACGTAAAAGGCTTTACCCAGCTTAACCCGGCTATTCCGCCTGAACTGCGCGGTACGTTTGAGGGGATGGGGCATAAAGCCTCGGTGGAGTACATCAAAAGCCTCGGCATTACCTCGGTCGAGCTGCTACCGGTTCACTGGTTCCCTGACGATCAGCACCTGCTCGATCGCGGCCTGAAAAACTTCTGGGGCTATAACTCGCTCGGTTTCTTTGCGCCAGCGTCCCGCTATTACGGCCCGGCGGGGATCCAGGGTTTCCGCGACATGGTGCGTGCTTATCATGACGCGGGCATCGAGGTGATCCTCGACGTGGTCTATAACCACACGGCGGAGGGCAACGAGCTGGGACCAACCCTGTCGTTTAAGGGGATTGATAACTTCTGCTATTACCGCACCATGCCGGATCAGCACCGGTATTACATCAACGACACCGGCACCGGGAACACCGTTAACACCTCGCACCCGCGCGTGTTGCAGATGGTCATGGACTCCCTGCGTTACTGGGCGGAATCGATGCAGATTGACGGTTTCCGCTTTGACCTCGGAACCATTCTCGGACGCGAGCCGGAGGGATTCGACCCGCGCGGCGGCTTCTTTGATGCCGTGACCCAGGATCCGGTGCTGTCGAAGCTGAAGCTTATCGGTGAACCGTGGGATATCGGCCCAGGGGGGTATCAGGTGGGGGGCTTCCCGCCAGGCTGGGGCGAGTGGAACGACAAATACCGCGACACGGTACGTGAATACTGGAAGGGAGATAACGTTTCTAACGATTTTGCCGCCCGTCTGTTAGGGTCCGGTGATTTGTACGATCAGCGAGGACGTCGTCCGTGGGCCAGCGTCAATTTTATCACCGCGCATGACGGCTTTACGCTGAACGACCTGGTGTCCTACAACGAGAAGCATAACGCCGATAACGGGGAAGATAATAACGACGGACATAACGATAACCGATCGTATAACTACGGTGAAGAAGGGCCGACGGAGAACCCCGATATCATCGCCACCCGCGAGCGGCAAAAGCGCAACTTCCTCACCACGCTCTTCTTCTCCCACGGCACGCCGATGCTGCTGGCAGGTGATGAGTTTGGCCGGACGCAAAAGGGCAATAATAACGGCTATTGCCAGGACAGCGAGATCTCCTGGATAAACTGGGAAGGACTCTCTGAAAACGACGAGAAGCTGCGCGACTTTACCCGTCGGTTGATTGCTCTGCGCGCTGAGCAGCCGCTGCTGCGCCGTGCAAACTGGCGCGACGGGCTTGAGATCCGCTGGTTTAACGCCGGTGGCGGACCGCAGCAGTCTGAGCAGTGGGACGAGGGTTCCACCCTTGGTCTTGCCATCAGCCGTCCGGATCTTGAGCAGGAAGAGGGCATCTGGCACGACGTGCTGATGCTGTTTAACCCGTTTGAAGGCACGGTGCCATTCCAGATCCCGCAGTTTGGCGAAGGGGGCTGGGTGCTGGAGCTTTCGACGGCGGATGATGCCCCCACAGGGGAAATCATCACGGAATCCGTCGATTATGAACTGGCCGGGCGGAGCATAACGCTTTTCCGCCGTCCTTAAAGCGAGGCCGCCGCGCGTGCGGCGGTATCATACAGGGAGGAGATCGCGCGGAGTAATTGCGCGGTCTCGCCAATCGACGCGCCCGGAATGCCGCTTTCCGCATGAATGTTGATCAGGCAGGCTTCCCGTACCTCCCGGTACTTCATGCACAGCGCTTTTCCTTCCTCCGTCGTCGAGAAAAAGAGTTCTTTCCCCGCTTTTTCACTGGTGACGTAACCCGCCTTTACCAGCTTTTTCAGCGCATACGTCACCACGTGGGTATCTTCCACGTTCAGCACAAAGCAGATGTCGGCCAGCTTTTTCTTGCGGTTGCGGTGGTTTACGTGGTGCAGAAGCGAGACGTCGAAAGCGCCCATATCCGGTTCACCTGCTGCGGTCATGCAGCGCACCATCCATTTGTTAAACGCATTGCTGGTCATGATCAGCGCATATTCCAGCTCCGACAGTTCGGCACATCGCTCTGAGACGAGATGGCGGGAGGAGACGATACGCCCGTCCGCAATATCGTCGTGGTTTAACGCTGTTTTCGTTTTCTTTGTCGTCATACCGATCCTTTCTCCAGAATGTAAACCCGTCGATAAAATAAGAACATTTTATTGATAAATTGTTTACATGTTTTTGACGTTCAGATATAGCTTTTTAGTGCAGGTTCTGTGGAGCCTCACGCAACACACAACATCGCGCGCCGTAATGCACCGGCTTCGCTCTGCTGCGAAGTATAAAAAATAGCCGTCGGCGCGCAACGCTCACTTTGGATAGGGTAACGTTTATGGACAGTTCTACACTGTTGCCACTTATCGGGATTCCGGTGGTGGTTATTGGTTTTGCACTGCGTTTCAACCCGCTGCTGGTTGTCGTGGTGGCGGGGCTGGCAACGGGCCTGCTGGTTGGCATGGATTTCGGTATGCTGCTGGAAACCTTTGGCGAAAAGTTCGTGAATAGCCGATCGCTCGCCACTTTCATTCTGATCCTGCCGGTGATTGGCCTGCTGGAGTATTACGGGCTGAAAGAGCGCGCTCAGGCCTGGGTCGCGAAGATCGCCAGCGCTACCTCGGCGCGTATCCTGATGCTCTACTTTGTTGCCCGCGAAGGGACGGCTGCGCTGGGCCTGATGTCGCTTGGCGGCCACGCACAAACGGTGCGTCCTCTGCTGGCGCCGATGGCCGAAGGGGCGGCCCTGAATGAATACGGCGAACTGCCGCAGACTATCCGCGACAAAATCAAAGCCCATGCCGCCGCCTGTGACAATATCGCGGTTTTCTTTGGGGAAGATATCTTTATCGCCTTTGGCGCGGTACTGCTGATTGATGCGTTCCTGAAAGAGAACGGGATCGAGGGGATCGAACCGCTGCATATCGGCCTGTGGGCCATTCCGACCGCTATTGCGGCACTGGTCATCCATATGACGCGTCTGCTGCGCCTCGACGCCAGCATTCGTCGCGACGTGATGGCCTGGAGAGCAGAGCAGGGTACGCAGGAGATCGCACCATGATGACCCTTATCACCATTAACCGCGTGTACTACCTGATCGGCTTTGTCGTGATGCTGCTGGTTGTGATGACCCTTCGCGATCGCGCTAACCCGAAACGCTATACCACCGCGCTGTTCTGGTATCTGTTTGGCGGGATCTTCCTGTTTGGCGATCTGATGGTGCAGGAGCTGGGTAAGTCGCTGGCGTATCGCATTATTGGCGGCGCCGTTATCGTGATTGCGCTACTGGCCGGTTTCGGGCTGGTCGGGAAGGGGCATTATAAAATGTCCACCGAGGAGGAGCGGGTTACCTCATCACACCGGCTGAAAAACTGGCTATTCTTGCCCGCGCTGATGATCCCGGTGGTGACGGTCATCGGGACGCTGTTTCTGAAAGGCGTGTCGATTGGCGGTGTCTATCTGCTCGACCAGAAGCAGCTTACGCTGGCGGCGCTGTGCGTGGCCTGTGTGGCAGCTATCCTCACCGGCTGGTGGCTGACAAAAGGTACGCCGCTGCATGCGGTTCGTCAGTCGCGTCGGCTGGTCGATACCATTGGCTGGGCGGTGATCCTGCCGCAGATGCTCGCCATGCTCGGCGGGGTGTTTGTGGTGGCTAATACCGGCGAATCGGTACAAAAGGTGGTCAGCCTGTTTGTGAACCCGGACAGCCGCTTCATGCTGGTGGTCATTTATTGCGTGGGGATGGCGCTGTTTACCATGATTATGGGCAACGCCTTCGCTGCCTTCCCGGTGTTAAGCGCCGGTATCGCTCTGCCATTCCTGATTAACGTCCATCACGGTAACCCGGCACCATTGCTGGCTATCGGCATGTACGCAGGCTATTGCGGCACGCTGATGACACCGATGGCCGCCAACTTCAACATCGTGCCCGCCGCGCTGCTGGAGCTAAAAGACAAATATCAGGTTATCAAGATCCAGATCCCGACCGCGTTAACCTTGCTGGTGGTGAACGTGTTCTTAATGTATTTCCTCATGTTTCGCTAAGGAGCTGCAATGGAATTAACGCAACATCAGGCTGACGCCTTCGCCAGAATGCCGTTGACCTATTTACGTCAGGAATACCCGAACCACATTATGCATCTGCTCAACGATGACGGCGACGTTCTGCCGCCTCGCGAGCTGCACCCGATCTTTTACGGCTGTTTTGACTGGCACTCTGCGGTGCACGGCTACTGGCTGCTGCTGCGCTGCCTGCGTCTCTGGCCCGAACTGCCGTGTCGGGAAGAGATCATCACTCTCTTCGAAGAACACCTGACCGACGAGAAGGTGGCGAAGGAGTTGGCCTATTTTACCGCGCCGTTCCGCGCGTCGTTTGAGCGACCTTATGGCTACGGCTGGCTGCTGGCGCTGGCCCAGGAGCTGAAACAATCGTCACTGCCGCAGGCGGAGCGCTGGTACCAGACGCTGCAACCGTTAACGCGGGATATTCGCCAGCGGCTGGTGGATTACCTCAGCAAGCTTACCTATCCGATCCGCGTCGGGACGCACTACAACACGGCGTTTGCGCTCGCTCTGGGGCTGGATTATGCCCGGGCGGTGAACGATGACACGCTTGAGCGCGCCATCCTGGACGCGGCAACGCGGTTTTACCTCGCGGACACGCATTATCCTGCGCATTATGAGCCGGGTGGCGACGAGTATATCTCCGGAGCGCTGACCGAGGCCCTGCTGATGAGTAAGGTGGTGGAGGATTTCCCGGCCTGGTTCGATGCGTTTCTGCCTGAAGTGGGCGCCATTTCTGCGCTCATGAACCCGGCTGAGGTGAGCGATCGCACCGACCCGAAAATCGCGCATCTGGACGGTCTCAACCTCAGCCGTGCCTGGTGTATGAAGCACATTGCCCGCGCCCTACCGGAAAATCATCTCGCCCGGAAGCCATTACGCGATGCCGTTGCGCGCCATCTCTCGGCAAGCGTGGAGCATGTTGTCGGCAGTCACTACAGCGGCGGGCACTGGCTGGCGAGTTTTGCGCTGCTGGCACTGGAGTAGCGCTTAGTTGTATATCAGACTAAATGTCGCCAGGCTGTCTGCCAGCCCCGCGGTGGCCTGGGTTTCGGTGCGCACATATTGTGCGTCGTAATCCAGGGAAAACGCGGTCTGCCGGGCAGCGTTGGCAAAAGGTTCGACACCGGTGCTGTTGAGAGGAACGGTTGTACCTCTGGCGGCACCGTAGTTATCGCCATACAGAATGCGGATCCCCACGCCGGTAGCGGCGCTCTCCTGTTGACTTAGCGCCAGCACATCGTGATTCTGCGCGTCTTTTTCAGTCGGACCAAAGAACCCGATCTTCACCGCTGCCGTTTGGGATGCGTCACAGACCAGAGGGATGATGAAGCGGTGTTTATCCCCATCCATTCCTTTGTTGAGATCGCTTACGCTACTTTGTCCCATATTGACGGTGATGTTGTTATCCGAGATATAACAGCTCGATTTATGCACTTTCAGGTCGGCGGCAGCGACTTCCACCGTCACGCCAGCTTCAGATATCACCGCGCCGTTAGTATCCTCCAGAATCAGCGTTCCTGCGCGAATTTGCCCGCTGTTCGGCTGTTCATAGACAATCTCCTGCGCGGTTTTATAAAACACGACGAAGAACTGGGTCGCCATTTGCGAGGGATCGTTTGTGCTGCAAATCGCAACGCTGTCATCCCCCGAGGCGATGTAATGCACGGGTTCAGCTGCACAGTGCGTGGTTTCGCGAATGCCCACCGCAAACCCGACGCCGGGAATATTTGGCACGTCATAAACGGAGGCCGGGGCGCCCGTACCGTTCGGCGCCACGCCGCTGACGGGCGCTACGGTTAAGGCGTTATTGGCCACAAAGCGCATCGTTACCGGGCCGGTTCCCTCAGGACAGTTATAAAACGAGCGGTTTTCCTGGCCCAGGATAGCGCCTGAAAGCATCGACCCCGGAGGGATCGAGGGGTTATCAGTGATCGAGTAGTTTTGAAAGTTAATGACCGCATCGCCCATGGTCGGCGGGCAGGTCTGAGACGCCCTTGCCGTAGCGTGAATCAGCAAAAAAGCGAGCATCAGGAGATTGATTAAACGGTTGATATTGTTCACAGATATCTCAGTAAGTTATTGGCACTGAAGCTTCAGAAGCGTGACCGGAGTGCGGCCAGCGGTATCCGGAAGGCGTAATGGGGCGCTACAGCGCATATCCTGGCCTTTCTGCCGCCAGCTGGCATGCAAGGTCCCGCGTAGCGGCACGCCGCTGAGATAGACCTGTCCTGCTTCGCCAATGATGCCGACGCTTGATTTCGCAGACGTCCCGTTCGAGACATACGCGCTGGCGCCAAATGGAAGCGGGCGCCCGTGTGCCGTAAGGGTGATGAGCGTTCTGATGCCCACGTGGGTATGGTAATTCGCCAGGACGACCGCGCCGCTGGTCGGCACAATCGTTCTGCTGTTCTGGTCCAGATCGACATTTTCTGCCAGCGTTTCGGTATCCAGCGAAATGGTGTTTTTGTGATACGCCGATAAGGTTGGCATCACGGCATAACCTCGGGAGTCGGTGTGAACATTGGTCGCCCCTTCAACCTGAACGTCCGACGCCTCGTCAGCGCGGATCAGCGCCAGGGTATCCCCAAGGCTTTGGCTCAACGTCACCCCATACTGTGTTGCCACAATGCCGCCTGCCGCGCCGTAGTTCACGCGGTTGCTATAGCGATCGTGGCTGTACCCGAGACTGGCGCTGCCATAACCGCCGTGATAAGCCAGCGCAAGGTTGCTGTTCGCGGTTTTGGCCTGGTTGTCGAAGCCCTGCTGGAGGTTATAGTTCAGGCGATCGTGGGCCAGCGCCGTACCATACAGCGAAACCTGCCGGGTAGTATGGCCATCAAGGTTATTGTTGAGGCTGTAGCTGGTTGTTGCGCCGGGTAGCCAGCGGCTGAGTGGGACGCTGATGCTAAGGTTTATCGCCCGTTCGTTGTCGCTATCATCAGCGCTTGAGCGGGTGAGATAATACCCAACACTCAACGACACCCCTTTGTAGTTAGCGTAATAGCCAAGATGGACGGTTTGATCGACCGCCGAGGCGTTCCAGTAATCCTGACGGTAAAAGGATGCGCTGATATTGCCCAGCGCACCGAGATCCTGCGTCAAACTGAACTGTGTGCGGTTACGCCGGTTATGCACGTGCTGGTCTGGATCGCTGTCATCATTTGCTTCACTGAAACTGTAAAAGTCATGCGTCGTGTAATGGCTGGTCGAAAGGGTGAGCGACGTGTTCGTTTCAGCGAGATTTTTTTGGTACTGAGCGCGTATTTGCTGCCCGAGGGCCAGCCTGTCATCACTGAGGTGTGCTTTCGCCGCAACGGTGTCCACACCCAGTGCCCCAAACCGGCCAAAATCTTTACCTAATCCCAGCGCGAGAGCCTGATAGTGGCCGGAAAGCTCCGCTCCGCCGTACAGCGTCAGGCTTGAAGACAATCCGTAAAAGGCGGAGGCCTGAACAAACGGCGGGGTGTCGCCCTCGGCGTCAGGGCTGTTATACCGTCCGGCGCTGGCGCTGAATTTCAGTCGTTTCTCCCGTAGCATAAAGGCCACCGAGGAGTAGGGTTGGGTGAACGTGCGTTCGCTGCCATCACTTTCATGGACCGTGATCTCAAGATCGCCGCTTTGCGAAGTGGGGAAGAGATCGCTAATGACAAATGCGCCAGGCGCAACATAGGTTTCATAGATGGTGTAACCGTGCTGGCGAACGCTGACGCGGGCATTGCTGTGAGCGACCCCGCGGATCGTGGGCGCGAAACCGCGCTGGCTGTCCGGCAGCATATTCTCATCCGAGGCAAGCTGAAGCCCCGTAAACTGAAAACTGTCAAAAACCTCGCCAGACGTGTAGGCATTCCCTATTGTTAACGCGCTCTTCAGCGGCGTAATGGCCCGCTGGAGGGATGTTCCCTGAGACTGCCAGTGATGGGTATTACCATATTCAAACGTGGCGTAATTGCGTAAACGCCACGCCCCCAGGTTGATACCGGATCGCAGGCTCAGATAGCTGCTGTTGTCATGAATATTGTCGATGTTGGTTGTCGAGCCCGTAAGATTGTAATCGACAAAAGCAGCGGGGATGCCGTCGTCCCACTGTTCGGGAGGAATATAATCGGCACTTTTTTGCAACATGGCTGCCTGCGGAATGCTGAAAACCAGCCGATGATGGGTGAAGTCAAAATGCGTCGACGCATCGGGAATATATTTGCCGATGTCCGTAAATGTCTCCTCGTCATGCAGCGCATCGAACGAAGAGAAGGCCGCGATGTTTACCCCAAGTCTCTTGAGGTACGCCTGGTTGAGGACTGGTGAGAGCGTTCCCCCGGTATCAACGAATGCAATTTCGCGCTCATCCCGCTGCGTCTGGTTAACAACAACCGCGACACGATAACGTCCCGGCTGCTGACCGCCTTGTCGGGAAAAATAGCTTAAGTCGCTAGCCTGCTGCTGATCTGCTGTGATCTCCAGCGCCTGAGGATCGAAGTACTCATCGGCCTGTGCCCGGCGCACATGAATGCCAGACGTGACCGCACCCGCAAGCATCGCGAGCGTATAAATGCGGGGTAAATTGCGTGGGCCGAGAGAATGCATGTGCGGTCGTTGGCTACATTCGCCAAAGGCGTGTTGTCACAGCGTCAGGATTGCGTGGCGACTCTCGTCAGCCCGCCGTAATCGTTGATTGCCTGCCAGTGAATGGTCCCCGAGCAGGGAATGTGCCATTGACGATCGGAGAAGGGGTCAATCATTCCCGGCATTTCAACGTCGGTGTTCCCAACGCTGACCTTGTAAAACGATACAAACCAGGGCGAGGGGTTGTGTGCGCTAAGCGTATTATTACGACAGGTAAATTTTAATTTTTTGTAGGCAAGTTCGGCATTGCCTTTCAACCCTGCGGGACGGAAAAATAACTTGAATTTTGACTTCACGTTAATCTGCAATTTGTTGCTGTTTGCTTTTTTGCTCGGGGCAATATTTTTGATGTTAAGCCAAAAAACAGATTCCCGGTCAGTGGGTAATGGCGTTCCAAGATAATTGATGCGCAGCGAGTTTTTCTGTTCCGCATCTAAACGAAATAACGTAGGCGTCACGATAAAGGGCGGAGCGGTTTTATTCTTACTGTCAATATTTTCAATCCACGACTGAATAAGATAAGGGGTTTCTTTTTCCATATTGGTAATGGAAAATGCCACTTCTCTTTGCCGCTCAAGGTAAACAACACGCGTACCGCCCATCACAACCCCCGCGTGTGCTGACAGACTCATGCCGAGCGAATAAAAGAACAGGGCCGCGGTGAGTTTCTTCATTTTCAGATCCCCGTAGAGGAAAAAGATAAGCAGAGAAAGCTCTGCTTATCATCAGTCGATCAGTTATAAACCATCAGGAAATTGGCATCTGCGTCGGCTTCTCCGGTGCTGACGACATCGGTGGTGGCATTATAATTGGCGTAGAAATTGAGTGTTTTTGAATCTTCCCCTTCGGCAAGGTCGATACTCTGAGAAATATCACCAATTTTAATCTGCGTGTTACGGTCGCTTTCATAGAGTTTAACGGCAACGCCAGTCGCAGTATTACCATCGCTGTCCACGGAGGAATTTAAACCCAGCAGGGTATTATCATTCGCATCTTTGTTACCATCAAACAACACGGCAACGGTTTTAACGGAATCCGGGCAACCTTCAACTGAGATCTGGAAAGGCGTGCGCGTGGTCTCTTTTTGGGTGGCAAAGTAGCTTGCAGCCCAGGTGCCTAATTCAACGGTTTGCCCTGCTGAGTCGGTGGTGATATTACAGGATGCATCGGTAATCTTACCGGTAAAATGGACTACGCCGCCCGTGCCCTGAGTCCCCGCATCGTTCTCTGGGTTGGTATTAATATTATTGTCGCTGTCACCAGAAGGAAGGCCCGCCAGCGCACTGCCACTTGCCATCATCAGGCCACAAAGGGTTAATGCGATCATGTTTTTTTTGTTGATCATGCCTATTGTTCTCATTCGCTCAAATATGTCAGTCTGGATATGCTGCTAGCCACACTGCCGGTGGCGTTATTGCTCAGAAAAAACAGCGCGAATGCTAACAAAATGCCAATCCAGGCCATAACAAAAGGTTGTCTAAAATTAAATTACTTTATTTTACGAAACTCCGTAACTTTCTTGTAACCTTACTTCGGGTTTGCTGATGTCGTTTATTGATGTTGCGAATCTAATTCCTGCCTGAGGGTTTATATTTGCCTTGTCACAAACGGTGCATTATTCATTGTGAGCTCAGTGGAGCTACTTTGTTATTGTCTCGTCCTGGCAGGAATAAAAATGAAGATATTTATTATTTCTATTGGGATATCAACGAATGAAACTGACTAAAATTGGTGCGACGCTTATTCTGACTTTCTGTGGCGCGAGCGCGGCGACGGCTTCTAACACTATCACATTTAATGGAACGGTGCTCGATCAGGGTTGTGATATTGCCGTTGATGGCGGCACGGCAAATGCGACCGTTGATCTGGGCTCAACGGCGGCAACCGACCTCGCTACAAAAGGCGACCTTGGCGCGCCAAAACAGTTTGTGTTCGACCTGAATAACTGCCCAACCAGCACGACTGCAAATATTGTCTTCTCAGGCCCTGTTGATGCTGTTGCAGCCGATCCATCCTATTTTGCAAACACTGCTACGCTGGGTGCGGCAACCAACGTGGCCGTTCAGCTCAAGCAGGGCGGCTCAAATGGTACCATCGTCAAAAATAATGCAGATAACGATCCTATTACTTTCACCGATGGCACAGCGAGTCAAACCTATACCGCGCAGATGATTGCCACCGGGCAGGCCGTTGCCGGCGATGTTAACGCTGTTATTACCTACAACGTCCGTTATAACTGATTCCGCAGGAGGGGAAACCCTCCTTTTTAGTTTGTGAGTGCATTATGAAACCCATCGCCGCTGTTATTTTTTGCGTGGCCAGCGCCGCCAGCCTGAACGCGTCCGCCAGTATTGTTACCGGGAGTACGCGGGTTATTTTTGACGGCTCCCGCCAGGCCGCCTCTTTGTCCGTTGAAAACTCTGACAAGGTTACTAACCTGGTACAGTCGTGGATTAGCCCGGCTAAAGGCAGCCCGTTAAAAAAAGAAAATATGATTATTACGCCACCGCTATTCCGTCTGGAAGCCGGGAAAAAAGCGTCAATTCGTATTGTGCGTTCAGGTTTACCTGTTCCGGAAGATCGTGAATCGCTGTTATGGCTGAACGTGAAAGGGATCCCCGCTACCGACGGTAGTGAAGGTAAAAATACGATGCAAATTGCCATCAACTCAAAGATTAAGCTGATCTACCGTCCGGCAGCATTACAGGGGCAGACGCCAGAATCCAGTGCGGAAAAGCTTAAGTGGAACCTGACCGCGAAGGGTTTACAGGTCAATAACCCGACACCTTTTTATATGAACTTCTCACGAATTGAAATTAATCACCAGGCGTTAAGCGGACAGTATTTTGTCGCGCCATTCTCCACGTTGAGTATTTCTGAAGGTGTTATGTCACCTCACGGCAAAGTAACCTGGTCGCTTATTAATGATTATGGCGTGAAAGGCCCGGACAAAGTCACCTCATATTAATCGACACCGTAAGTCTCCCGCACGGATACAGGGTTACAATGGAAAAAGTGAAACAAACCTACGTCCTTTCTTTAGGGCTCGGGCTCAGTGTTGTCTTTAGTTCTTTCAGCGCACGTGCGCAGGAACATTTCAACCCTCATCTTTTGGAAACAGACAGCGCAGAAGTGCCAGCAATGGATCTCAGTCTGTTTGCCAAAGATGAGGTGCCGCCCGGGGACTATAACGTCGACATTTTTATCAACGGCAATCTGGTAGACAGTAAAACCCTCTCTTTTCGACGGTTGAAAAGTGCCCCTACGTCAGACCGCACAGGGGCATGCTTAAACGTCACTCAGCTGAAAGCCTGGAACGTTCGTGTCGATAACTATTTTGGCGAACAGGAAAAAGCCAGCGAATGTGTGGATCTGTTTACCATCCCCGGCGCGGACGAAAAAATCGATCTGGCGCAGCAGCGTTTCGACCTGATCCTGCCGCAGGTTGCTTTATTTAACACCGCAAGGGGTTATGTTTCACCGGAGCGCTGGGATGAAGGGATCACGGCGGGTTTACTTAATTACAGCGTCTCAGGTCAACAGGATCTGCATCAACGCAACGGCACCGACAGCAGTAATCAGTTTCTTAGCCTGCAACCGGGGCTGAACGTAGGCGCCTGGCGCTTTCGCAACTATTCCACCTATACCCATTCCGAATCCGAAAATGACTGGGATTCCGTGTATACCTACGCCTCACGGGATATTAAATCTCTTAAAAGCCAGCTGGTACTGGGACAAGGAACCACGCGCGGCGGCATTTTTGATAGCGTCGGTTTCACCGGGGTGCAGATGTACTCGGATAACGATATGAAGCCGGACAGCATGCAAGGCTTCGCCCCTGTAATACGCGGTATAGCCCGCAGCAATGCCGAAGTGACGGTATACCAGAACGGTCACAGCATTTATAAGGCTACCGTGCCGCCGGGGCCGTTTGAATTCAGCGATATGTATCCGACCGGCAGCTCCGGCGATCTGCAGGTGGTGATCAAAGAGTCCGACGGTACGCAAAGTAGCTTTATTGTGCCTTACGCCACGCTGCCGGTATTGCAACGTGAAGGTCAGGTGCAGTATGGCCTGGTGGCGGGCAAAACCCATCAGGACGGGTCGGGTTCACGTGCAGAGGATTTTAACTTTATTCAGGGATCAGCGGCCTGGGGCGTCGGAAAAGGGATCACGCTTTACGGCGGCTATATTCAGGCGGAAGACAATTATTCCAACTTGATTGCCGGAACCGGTTTTAATATGGGCAGCGCCGGAGCGCTCTCATTTGATATTTCCCAGTCGTGGGCGGATATCCCGCAGCCGGACAACATGCGACAACAGGAACACCATAGCGGCCAGTCGTATCGCGTGCGCTACAGTAAGACGCTTCAGCAGACCAACACCGATATTGCCGTCGCCGGTTATAAATTTTCAACCCGGGGTTATCTTTCGTTTCAGGACTTCCTCAATGACTGGGATCCGGGCAATAGCACTATTGATAATGGCCGCGAGCGAAACCGTTTTGATGTGACAATCTCACAGACGTTGCCTTTCGGCACCCTGTCACTGAGCATGTACGACGCCTCTTACTGGAACAGTGAACATGCGGACTCCATGAACCTGGGCTTCAGCAGCACGCTTGGACCGGTGTCGTACTCGCTGAACTATGCCCACTCTAAAAACGTCAATGGCGGTTACAATAACGATTCCGATAACTACGACGACGATAACGTCTTCTCGCTTAACCTGAGCGTACCGTTCAGCGCCTTCAGCCACAGTGAAGCGGCCCGGTCTGTTTCGGCTAACTATTCGATGAACAGTAGTAAAAACGGCGATACCACGCACAACATCGGAATTTCCGGTACCGCGATGCAGGAAAACCAGCTGAACTGGCAGGTTTCAGAAGGCTATAACGCCGATTCTGAAGCTACTAACGGCAATGTCACTGTGGGTTATCAAAGTACTTATGCCGATATGTCCGCAGGCTATAGCTACGACGATTACAGCCGACGAGTGAATTACAGCCTGCGCGGGGGCATGGTGCTGCATCGCGACGGTATCACCCTGGCGCGTCAGCTTAACGATAGCGTAGCGCTGGTTGAAACGCCGGGGGTTTCCGGTATGCCGATCAACGGGCAGACGAACGTTCATACCGATTATTTCGGTAACGCCATTGTGCCGTACGTTCGTCCGTATCACAGCAATTCGATCTCACTCAACACAGTGGATGCCAGCGATACTTCCGCGGCCATTGATAACATCGCCAAAACCGTGGTGCCGACCAAAGGGGCGGTAGTACGCGTGAAGTACAACACCTGGATTGGACAAAAGGCGATGATGACGCTGACCTACAACGGTAAACCGGTGCCGTTTGGCGCAGTAGTAACACAAACCAGCGGCGAGTCGGATGACACGCGCAGCAGTATTGTTGGCGACGGCGGGGAAGTGTATCTCGTCGGGCTCGCCGGGAAAGGGCGGTTAATTGTTAAGTGGGGGGAGACGGCGAACAAGCAGTGCGCCGTTGATTACACACTTGCCGGCGCTAAAACAGAGGCCGATATTTTATTCATCAACGGGGTTTGCCATCCCGTATCGGGAGCAAATTAATGTCACGCTTCATTATTCTCCGTTCCGGCCTTAAATCGCTCATCGGCCCGGGAATGGTATTCATGCTGAGCGTGTCGCCGGCAATGGCGTACACCGATCGCAATGATATTGAGTTCCATGTCACCGGAAACATTATTGATGGCTCATGTAACGTCACCAAACCGGAGGCAGTCGACCTCGGGAAATATTACTGGAAAGACTTTGCCGTAGCGGGGGGGAACACAGGAAATGTGCCAGTGACCATCGCGTTTGACAGCTGCACCGCAGGGTTAAGCCAGGCAACGGTTACCTTTACAGGCGCACCTTACGCTGAAGATCCGGCTTATGCCTCTGTCATTTACGCCAATCAGGTGGCGGCAGATGCAGGCGGCGCGACCGATGTCGGCCTTCAGTTGTTTATCCGTGACCACGAACATCCCATCAGCGGTGTCGCGCTGGCCAACGGCGTGAGCTACCCGGTTGCGCTCGAAAACCAAACCGGCGCGATGACTTTTACTGCCCGAATGTATACCCCACATGGGACCCCAACACCGGGTGCATTCAGCAGTGCGATTACATTGAATGTTGTTTATAACTGAGCTTAAGTGAGCAGACTAATTTCATGTCAAAATATTTATATTATCTGGTGTTATTGCTGGGGACAGTCCCACTATTAAGTCATGCAGCCTGTAACCGGGATAACGGCGATGATGTTACCGTCACGACGATCCCATTACCCTCGAAACTGTTGGTCAGTGCGAAAAATTATACCTTTGGCGAAGTGTTATACGATTCTGGATATATCAGCGGGACGGATGGGGATGTCACGATTAAAAACTGTAGCAGGGATTATTACGTAGGATTTCATTATAACCCGACTCATTTAGCGTCGGCGTCGCCGGTGGGAGATAATATCTACCCGACCACGATACCGGGTATCGGCATTAAGACCTACACGCTTAACCAGGCCGGTCCGTATGATTATGAACGTGCGGTTGATAACTCATGGCAGTCCGGCGATGGCGAGAGCAGCCATACGCTGGCGGGCTCGGCCTATCGTGTGCAGTTGATTGCGACGGGGGGTACAATCCCGAGCGGTAATCTGGCCCTCGAGAGCGGCAAACTGGCGACGGTGGAATTTCGTGAAGGGCAAAGCAGTTCGGATAACGGTGATAATGCGTCAGAAGTCTATTTGTCAAATACGCAGATAGAAGTCTATGCGATGGGATGCTCAGCATCCGTTTCTTCCCTGCTGTTTAATATGGGCGATGTGGATACCTCTGCGTTTGATAATCTTAAGATGGTGGAAGGACCCGAACAGGATGTTGGTCTGAGCTGTCAGCCAGGCACCAACGTGACCATGACCATCAACGGGCCGCTTGCCGAGGTCGACAATGATAATGGCTCAGTGATTGCCTTAGACCAGTCTGAATCGGGTACGACGGCGACCGGTGTGGGGGTCGTGATATCAGCCTATCAACCGGCGCTACGCAGTTTTACCTACTGGGCCATTGGTCAGGAGGTGCAAGCTTTTAATTCCAGTCGTGTAAAAGCCGCATCACAAGGCAGTGGGCTGGCTGCCGATGGTACCGCGATTGCTGATATCGGCTCCGCAACAACCTATAGCGATCCGGCAAATGCAGGCGGGGCCGGAGAGTCTGAAACCTTACGTTTCAAAGCGTGGTATTACAAAACCAGTGACGTTGTCACGCCAGGGCAAGCAAATGCCACCGGGACAATCACCCTTAAATATAATTGATACCTTTGATCATGACAGGGGGTAGCGCTGCGGTTTATTTTTGTACACCTCTGCGCTACCGTTATGTGTTTCTGTCGTGTACATTTCCTCTGCGACCCTATTTATTCGGTGGAACTGACAATGATTACTAAACGGTCTGAGCCACGCTTTTCATTCATTCTGTTAATTTTTGTGTGTCTTGTAGGATTATATTCTTTTAACGGTCACCTTAAGCCTCACGCCGGACAAAAAGGGGTTGCATGTATTTCTTACAAGCGGATCCTGCGTGAATCACCGTTACTGGCACAGGAAAAAAAGCAGAACGAAATACTTCTCGCATTAGCTAAAAAATCCGCGCTTGAAGTTGAGAAAAAATATTACGCTCTGCCAGAACCCTTGCGCCGTGAAATGAAAGCGATCGATGATATGAGTAAAAACACGCAACTGCGGGCAGAGCAGGGTCGCCTGCGGCATATAAGCCAGCGAGTCATATCTGATACCGTTGAAAAATACAGAATAGATCATCACTATTCGGTCGTTTTCAATAAAGATAGCGCCTCTACAGTGGATTATGGTCACGACATCAGTAATGAAATTATTAATGAATTACAGCATGTAAAAGTGGTGTACGGGCCGCGCCCTAATTTTGAAGATGCGACCCGGGAGCTTTTGCTCGCTCAACCTGTTTCCGCAGGATGAGTGATTTTACGCAGCCGGCTCGCGCTGACGATGACCGCTACCGCAGAAGCCGCCGCAGCGATCCACAGTGCAGCATGAATAGCTCTCTCATTTGTCGCCAGCAGTACGCCCACAGCGGCGGCCCCCAGACACTGCCCGAACGTGCGCATAATGGATAACACACCGGATGCATAGCTCGCATAGTCACGACTAACGTTTGAGAGCATTTCCCGGTTATTGGGACTCTGAAAGCAGCCAAATCCCATCCCGCAAACCAGGTTTCGCAGGCAGATATCCCACATCGAAGGGCTGGCGGGTAACGTTGCCAGCAGAATCAAACCGACGACAAAAATCATCAGCCCCAGAGTTGAAATCACCGGGGAGGAAATCGTGTCCGCCCACCGACCTGCATGCGGCGCAATCAGCACGATCCCGAGCGGCCACGGCGTAAATAGCAGGGCAGAAATCACCGGACTGTAGCCGTATTCGCTCTGAAACAGGAAGGGTAGCGCAATAAAGGTGATACCCTGGCTGACAAAAGCAATCATCGACGTTAGGGCCGCGAGGGTAAAACGTTCATTTTTGAATATGGCTGGCGGCAGTAAGGGGTTATCCGTGCGGCGGATCTGCCAGATAAAAGCCATGCCGCTCAGCGCAGCGAGAACCGTCCAGCAAAGACTACCTGTGTGATAAGTATCATCATGGAGGCTGTTCGCCGCCACGATCGTCGAACCCAATAGCAGCGCCGACAATATGGCGCCCAGGGAGTCAAAGGGCGCTTGCTTTCGAACCGCATCCCGCGGCAGCGCTTTGACCGCCAGCAGCAAGGCGAGGGTGCCGGGAAGAACGTTTATCGCAAAAAGCCATTGCCAGCTCAGGGTGTGAAGGATCGTACCGCCCAATACCGGGCCGATAGCGGAGCTGGAGGCGATGAGCAGGGCGTGCAAACCCAGAATGCGGCCAAGCAATCGTCCGGGAAATACGGACCGCAGTATCGCGGGAGCAATACTCAGCGTCGCTGCGCCGCCGATCCCCTGAAGCACGCGCATACCGATAAGCACTTCGGGCGTTTTCGCCAGCGCGCAACCCAGCGATGTCAGGGTAAAGGTCGTCAGGCCTGCCAGAAATACTGGGCGATAACCCAGGCGGGCCGCAAGCGCCGCGAATATCGCCAGCGTCATTGCAGCCGCCAGCAGATACCCGTTGGCGAACCAGACGGCATAACTGGCTGGCACCTGCATCTCCTGAGCCATGGAGGGCAGGGCAATGTTGATCATGGTGCCATCAAACACGCCCATTAACGTGGTGGTCATTATCGCGGCCATCACCCGTGCGCGCGTCGGGCCAGGCAGTCCATCGTCGCCGGGTTGGCTGGAAAAAAGCATCATCTTGTTGTCCTTAGAGAAGAGTGTGTGGATGACAAAACTATAAAGATGGCTTTTGCAGGGCGGAAGGCGCACCATTTACACTTTATCGTTGCATGAAACGCCTTATCTGAATCTACAGGGAGGAAGGAGATGTCCGAACCCGATTTTAATTTGCTGATAGCACTCGACATATTGCTGAGCGAAGCGAGCGTGGCAGGCGCGGCACGTCGTCTGAACCTCAGCACCTCGGCAATGAGCCGGACATTAAGCAGGTTACGCGACGTCACTGGCGATCCGATTCTGGTGCGCGCCGGACGTAACATGGTACTGACCCCGTGGGCCGAAGCGACCCGGGACCGTGCCAGGCGTGCTGTGCACGAGGCCAGGGCAGTATTACAGCCCTCAACTGATACGTTCAGCGCGCGAAGTCTGGCGCGACTTTTTACCATCAGGGCAAACGATGGTTTTGTGGTGGCGTTTGGGCCTGCGCTTATAGCGGCTGTGGCCGACGCCGCGCCGGACGTCTGTATACGCTTTGCGCCTAAGCCGGAAAAAACGTCGCGCTATCTTCGGGAAGGGCTGGTTGATCTGGAGATTGGCGTCCAGAGTAATATGGGGCCTGAAATACGGCTTCAACTACTGTTTGAGGATCGGTTTGTGGGCGTCGTGCGTAAGGGGCATCCGCTGGCTAAGCAGGCAGAAATAGGGGTGAAGGATTATGTCGCCTGGGGCCATGTGGTAGCGTCACCCGAGGGTGCACTGCACGGATCCGTTGACGATGCGCTGGCCGAACTCGGAACAAAACGTAAAATCGCGAGCGTCGTACCGGGATTTCCGACGGCGCTGTCCGTGGCGGTGGCATCGGATCTTATCGCCATGATACCCGCGCTCTATTTACTCAATCAGCAGGTAACGGACCAGGTACACGTTTTCGAGCTGCCGTTCAAAAGCCGTCAAATTACGGTATCACAGATGTGGCACCCAAGAATGGAACGCGATCCCGCGCACCGCTGGCTGAGAGAGCAAATTCTTGCGATATGCAGAGTGAAGAGGTCAGACATGATTAAGGGACTTGTATAGCGATTGCTATACGCGCCGCTTATGCTATGCTTGTAAAGCAATTGCTATACAAGAGGTATACCCATGAAATCAGATGTTCAACTCAATCTTAGAGCCAAAGAATCCCAGCGGGCGCTTATCGATGCCGCCGCAGAGATCCTACATAAATCACGTACTGACTTCATTCTGGAGATGGCCTGTCAGGCAGCCGAAAATGTGATCCTCGATCGGCGTGTATTCAATTTTAACGATGAACAGTATGCAGAGTTCATTGATATGCTTGATGCCCCGGTCGCCGACGATCCTGCCATAGAAAAACTGCTGGCAAGGAAACCTCAGTGGGACGTGTAACCGCCCCAGAGCCCTTATCCAGCGTCCATCAACTGGCGGAGTTCGTCAGTGGAGAGGCCGTACTTGACGAATGGTTAAAACAAAGAGGTCTGAAAAACCAGGCGCTTGGCGCAGCCCGAACGTTTGTCGTTTGTAAAACGGGCACAAAGCAGGTCGCGGGATTTTACTCTCTGGCTACCGGCAGCGTTAACCATACGGAAGCGACAGGTAATTTGCGGCGTAACATGCCGGATCCCATTCCCGTGATTATTCTTGCCCGTCTGGCTGTCGATGTCTCAATACGCGGAAATGGGTTGGGAGCCGATTTACTCCAGGATGCGGTTTTACGCTGTTATCGGGTAGCAGAGAATATTGGGGTGCGGGCGATCATGGTTCATGCACTCACTGAAAAAGCCAAAGCGTTTTATATCCACCATGGTTTTAAAGCATCGCAGACTCAGGAACGGACACTGTTTCTCAGGCTTCCTCAGTAGCGGCGGGATTTTATGGAATGAATGTTCAGCCCGTCTGGCTGATAAGCTTGCGCCAGACTCTGTTATGCAAAGTAAATAGCAGCATCCTATAGAAAGCGGTAGAGAGGATACAGCTGCCGCTAAGCCCAAGCATGACAATAGTTACCAGCGCCGCGGTCAGGCTGACGCCCGGAGAAGAAGTACCGCTCAGCGCAGCCAGCAGATAGGCTGCCGTTAATACCAGGCTTAACACCGCCAGCGTAAGATGTAACCGCACGGCGCGCATGCTACCTTTGCCAATCATAAACATCGTCACTCCGTTGATGCCGGCAAAGAGTAGGGCGATCAGCACAACCCACACGAAAACGCGCTGTGCTGGCTGGCCGAGCGCGGTGAGTACGCCATACCCCAGCCACAGTTGCGGAATGGCGAAACTGACAATCACCCCGAGCTTACTAACCGCTGCCGGAATACCCATGGTATGAAGCCCCACGGGCTTAACCATATCATCAGCCAACTGCGTCTTCAGCTGCTGCAACTGTTTCGGGGCGGCATTTTTTATGCTGGCGGACACCTCATTACAATATTGCAGGCGACGGGTTAAAACTTTAAACATTTGAATACTCAGCGTTTATTTTCTATATCCAAACTGGCCCCCAGTACAACAATTCGGAAAGTTTAAAACAAAAGCAGCAAGTAACCGATCTTATAAATAGTGTATTATTTTTTCAGGTTAAAGGAGACGTGAATGACAGTGAAAAACCAGGAACTCATAGCGGCAGGATTCACCAGTAAGGATATCGAGCGAATCAAACGTCACCAGGCGACGGGGGAATCGCAGGAAAAGGTTCTGAAGGATCTGGCCGGTTATTTCCTGTCGGTAGCCTGGATCACCGGCGGGATGGCCATCATCACCTTGTTCACCGCGATCTTTGGCAGCGCCAGCCATGTTATCTCCTGTGTGGTTGCCGTCGTCTTTTTGCTAATTGTTCTGCTTCTGGTGATGCCGGTCAGACTTGGCTATAAATCATGGAAGCTGATGAGAACACAGATCAGCGACTCCGGTCATCACGGGTAAGGAGTTCCAGTACCACCTTCGCGCTCACCCCCCATCCCATAACCTTCATCGTCAGTTTGCCCGGAGACATGGTTTCCACCTTGCGGTAATAGTCTCCGGGAAGATAACGGAAAAGACGCCAGGCATCAGCTTTACCAGTCATACCAAACACCCCATAAACGCTGGCTGCAAGCGTGGTTGCGTTAAAGATCCCCAGGCCAACATCGCGACTGAACCCCATAAATTCCGCTATGGACATAGCGCCGTCCGCTATTAGAAACGCAGCGAACACAGAATGTTTTCTTGAATCCCCAGATGTTTCTTGCTCAGTTCATTCATTCCATAAATTGTGGCGAACATTACCGGTAGGGTAGTCACATCATCAACTATGAGATGATTTCTCTGATTCATCGGTAAGCTCCTGAAAGAGAGGAACTCATGAACTAAAGAATAAACTCACCGTATTTAACATAATATACATTCCATCGGTTCGTGACATGGTATCCCTACTTTTTATAGGGTCATGTTATGGCGGTTTTAGGCGTAAAGTTAACTAAAAGCAGCAACATCAAGCATGTTGTTAGCGCTTTGCTATTGATTTGTGGTCGGATGGGTGAGGGCGATAACGTAGCCCACCTTTTCGGCGATGAAGCTTCCAAAATATCCCCCTTTGATTACGTCCAGGCCTTGCCTGTTCGTACTGCAAAAATCCTTTCTGAAATTTCCCGCCGTGGCATGGCTTTTCACGTTGCGCCACACAGCGGAAAACACGGCATTTTCATTGCCAAAAATTACAAATCTCTGGAAAAGAACACGTGAGGGAAATCATGCACGATTTTGCGCTGGTATTTCGTCATGCCTGGGAGCTGGCAAAAAAAGGGGCCGCAACTTACGGCGGGTCTGCGCGTCAATATTTCCGTGAGTCTCTGCGTCTCGCGTATGACGGTTTGAAAAGGAACGTAACGGCACGTGACCTTGTGAAAATAATGATTAATCGCAGGCTTTCAGTAAGCCAGATATGCGAAGAGGTTAACGCCAGATTTCAGCGCCAAACGGCTAAGAATATCGCTCGTCGAATCTGGAATATGTTTCGATCCCCATATGTGGAAATTGAAAAGAATAAATGCCCTGAGACAGGGAAATTCCTTTATCACCTGAAAAAAGCACAAAAGAATTTCTTTGTTAGCGGGGCCATTACTCGCGCATTGAAATCTGTCAGGCCAGAAAAAAAGAAAGCAGTGAAACCACGACCAGCCATGTCAAAAGAAGAAATAAACGCATGCAGGCTGGCTAACGCATTCCATAACGCGCTGCGAACTGGCGTGTACGTCGAACCGAATTTAATTTGAGGAAGATATGAAAAGAGCAACGCAGATTATCCAGTTTCGCGCAGATGAAGACACTTACGCCCGTGCGCAAGAGCGAGTGAAGAGTGGTGGTTTGCTGCTGCCTGACGTGATGCGCGCGGCGCTAAAGTCCGTGGCTGATGCGGACGCCTCGCCTTTGGCTGACTTAATCAACGGCGTTTCATCTGGCAGCGATTATCTTAATCAGGCGTGGCTTTTTCAAAAGTGTCACGAATTATTTGAATACCGAGACGGCGGTCTTTTCCGTAAATCCAGAAAAGGAATGGGTGAGAAAGGTACGCCAGTTTACGTTAGAACGCGTGAGGGTGAGGAGTGCGTTTTAATTCAGGGAAACCATTACCCATTAAAAGATATTGTCTGGCTAATGGCGAACGGAAGCATTGCCGGAGAGGTGGAGTATAAAAACCCGCACAGGGTAAACATGAAACACTCAATTGAAAACCTGATGGTAAATGCCGCGCCAGAAAAAGAAGCGTTTCTAACAAAGTATTTAAAAGGATCTGAAAAGATCGACGTTATTAAATCAAAACAACGAGCGTTTGTTTTCGACACGTCTAAAGATGAAAGCGCAAAAAAAGTAATTGAGAAATTAATTAACACAGAAAAAACAGTGCCGCTACTTTTGCGCGGGGATGACGACTGGGTTGCATCACGAACAGCGATTCACGCCTTTAAGCTGGCTGATAACCAATACGTTCTAAGCATTTCATAAGGGGCTTTCCGATGAATGAAAACGTTAAACAGGTAATGGCAGAAAAGCGCCGCATGACCATTGGTCAATTAACTGACCTTTTGATAAGTGGGAATCTGCGTCGTGAATTGCGCATGAGCAAGGAAGATTTTTCCACGCTGGTAGGTGTTATGCGTGCCACGGTTCGCCGGGTGGAAGGGTTCGAGGGTGCGCCAAGCATGCGCATGGTGCTTAACACCGCTGCAGCCCTGCGTATTGGTATTGAGTTCCCGGAATGCGGGAAGGTTGAAGTAGTGCCGAGAAGGGCCAAATGATGCGCAGATACATCATAACGGATGCCGACATATTCCAGGTATTCCAGCGCTGGTCGAGCCCTGATTTAAAGAATCAGAAGATGCACACCAGCTTCATCCGTGAGGCGCTGTGCCGCCAACATCCAGATAAGGCGATCCTCCAGTATGACGTGCGCCAGAAGATGAAAAGCATGGCGACGCGCGGTCTGGTTACAGAGGTGCGCCTGGCCCCGAACGCAACGGCTTGGATGATTACGCAAGGTGATTCAAATGGACAAAATTAAGACCAAACGCAACGAGCGCCGTCTCTCTAAAAGCTTCATTGAAGAGGGTTTGAAGCTGGTAGCCGATCGCGCCGAACGTGAGGGCGTGAGCAAAGGCACCGCCAGCCGCCACGCTGCCGCTATCCGTGGTGTTACCCCGGCGTTGGGTGGAGTTAAAACCCGCGTAACCAATCCGGGTGCGTGGGTGGCTCTGTACGCCCGCAGTGATGCTACCTCTACGGTCATCAGCAACATGAAGTTTACCGCCGTCATCTTTGAATGGGCTGGCGAACAGGACTACGAAAACGCGAGCTTTTACGCTCGCATTGCAAAGGCGATCCGCACGGCGCTGGCTGTGCGAGGCGAGACAAATTAAGTCGAGCGCCTGATAACGGAGAAAACAATATGGTCATTTGGTCGCTTTTCGATGGTTCGGGGATTATGGGTTTGCCGTGGGCTGAGGCCGGGCATGATGTTTACTGCTTTAACGCAGACGAGGGGAACCATGGTGCGTATCACATCAAAATGCAGCATGAAAATTTGCACTACGTGAATTGCTGGATTAGCGAGAATTTCGCATATAAACCAGAACTGACGGGAATCCCAAAACCGCAGATGATTTTCGCCTTCCCTGATTGCACGGATTTAGCCGTGTCAGGTGCAAAGCATGAGGGGCATACATCACTGGCGTCAGTGAAGCATGCTCAGATGGTGGAAAAAATGGCTGAGGAGTTCGGCGCGGCGTGGATGGTGGAGAATCCAGTAGGGAAAATGTCAACGCACTGGCGGAAGCCTGATTATTACTTCAATCCCCACGAATACGGAGCGCACCTGCGTCCCGACGAGGGTTCCTATCACCCCAAAATGCCAGCGTGTGACGGCTACACAAAGAAAACGTGTATCTGGGCTGGGGGTGGGTTTGTCATGCCAACGAAAAGGCCTGGGCCGATAAACATCGGTTGTTTTTGGGGGTGGAAGTCATTGGGCGGCAATAGCGCCAAAACAAAACAACTCCGCTCACTAACTCCGCGCGGCTTTGCACGTGCTGTATTTGAGGCAAACAAATAATGGAATTCACCAAAGAGCAGTTAATCGCACACATCGGCAAAATGACGCTGGTTGCTAATGAAGTAATTGAAGAACTACCGGAGGCGTACGCGCTACGCGCACGCCGGGATATTGCCGTGTACGAAATCGCACTGGCAGCACTAACGGGGTCATCAGCGGAGCGCGAACAGATTCGGCACAAGCATGCTGAGTGGTCACAATCTGCATTCGGCAGTGTTGGTCCGGTCGGGCCGCTTAAGCATCTGTCACAGGAGGCGTTGGAAGCCGCCGCAGCGCCAGAAGATTTAAGCGAGTGGGCTGACATGCAATTTCTGTTATGGGATGCACAGCGCCGCGCAGGTTTAAGTGATGAGCAGATTACCCTGGCGATGATTGAAAAGCTGGAGATAAACAAGGCTCGTCAGTGGCCGGAGCCAAAAGACGGTGAGCCAAGATTGCATATCGCAGCAGTACCTCGACAAGAAGGTGGTAGCGATGCTGAGTGATTTACTGGTAATGGTTGACCGCCGCGCCAGGGCGGTCAGTTTGCGCGAAAAAACCATCATTAACGAGCGTCACGCCGTGCGCATGCTTGAGCCGGTTCTCTCGCTGGGGGTTCGCGCCGCCAGCGTGCCGGACACATGGATCCGTTACGCCGACCGCTGCATTGATGATGGTCTTGCCGCCTCAACAATCCGCCAGCGCATTGACTGTGTGGCTGCGGTCGTCGCCTGGGTGATTCACGCTGATATCAAATTTAAACCCGCCGCGCCGGGTTCGCTGGGGCGCATGCTGGATGCTATGCGCACCGCCGCCCGTTCTATCGGTAAACGTATCAAAAGGCACCGTGCACTAAGCAAGCCGGGCCGCGTGAGCGTCACTGAATATGTTGATGTAGTTCGTGATATTGAATCGGTCAGAGAGCCTTACAGATGCGTACTGCGCCTGATGCTGTGCTTCGGTTTCAGGGTATCAGAAACGCTATCGCTTAAACGCACCTCCATGCTGGCGGGCGGTCGCCTGTTCGTGCCTGACAGACACACGAAAACGCATTCGGATCTGCTGCTGCCCGTTCCGCTTGAATACATACCTTTGGTAACTGAGTGGATAGGGGTGATTGAGGACTCAGAAATCAAATACAACACGCTTAATACGGTAGTGTCTCGCGCCGGGATTAAATGGCGCAGCCACGACCTGAGAAAAGTATTTCGTACAGCCTCAGCCGTTCGTGGAGAGGATTATTTAGCGGTGGAGTTAATTCTTAATCATGCAGTTAAAGATGTGCCAGCCGCTTATTTGCAGTCGCCGCCATATTCAGCGATGCGCAAAGCGCTAAAAAACTCTATTGATGATTATCTCAGCGTTAAGGTAGAAAAATGAAAACAGCGGCTATTAAAGACAATGACGTAATGTATAAAACAAATTATCCGCGTGGGTGTGCATTTAAATGCCTCCAGTTGCGCACTAATTTAAAAGCAGCGCCATCTATTTACCGCGTGGAATTAATCGACCGGAACAACGAGAAGATATTAATGGGTGGTCGCCAGTTTCTGGCTGACGCAATGGCGCTTTATACCGATTTATGCACGCTCAGCGCCTCAGAGGTTGAAACGGCGTTCGCCAGCATGTGCTGACCTCCTGATGATGTGATAACAGCCCGGCTAATGCCGGGTTTTTTGTGCCTGAAAAACACCAGGCGGCGACATGAGCATGTGAATATATTGTTAAATTCACAGCAACATAAATTCAACATCTTAATGTTACAAATGTAACGTAGAACGTGAATAAAATGTTATGTGGATAAAAATAAACGAACCACAAATCAGAGGGATAAACAGTGATGCATATCAACAATTCGGGAATAAACGCTAAAAATAATTAATTTCAATATTATCAATAACATATATAAATTGATTGTTTTGCATGCGATTTATGGTCATTTTTTGATGTCCACAACTTGTAATTTGAGACGGAAGAAAATTAAAAAGTTTTGACTGTGAAATGTGGCTGATATTTCAAGGGGATGGAGGGGTGAGGCAAACGGATATATAAGGTTTGACAGTGCGACCTAATGTCGAAAAGTGGTCATTAAACCAGCAAAGAAGGCCAAAGTATTAATAAGTGTTTCAGGCAGAAACAAAGCCGGGAAAATTACACCACAACAAAAACTAACCCATTCAAATACATAACTGCATTACTACGACATTTGATAATGGTTTGACTCAGATATGTTTCCGCAATCTGGTATGACCATCGCCATTAACATATTGACACGCCATAATGCAGACAGGGCGAAAAATGGAGAGGTGGAGAGAGAGGGGGAGGCGAAACCCATTAAACCCGCACCGGGCTTGTTTCCGTCGCCTGCTGGGGTCGAATAATCATTTTTAAGCGTTCTGGCGAAACGGGCAATAAATTATCCGTTTAATTATGTTAGAGCTGTTACATATTATCTGAGCGAAAAGCGAGCACTACAAAACCAACAAAATAACAACAATAAAGTTGGCACGATTAATGTTATCCACATTGAAAGGCAATGCTGGCGCGGCTTGAGGGCGATATTGACCGCTAACATGATTCATGCAGGGTGCAATTATTTAATAGTTATCCACAGTTCAAACCTTGAGCCATATATTGACAATCGTTACCGCTGGCGGAGTTTCTGTAATTAGCCAGGTGCATGCCTAAAAATCACTCCTATATAAGGAGGCGATTTATGGCTTACGGCTGGCAGTACGAGATAACTGTTTTCTGCACCGATGGTGAGACGATCCACATTGACGGCGTTGATGTGGATTTTTCCTGTGTGCGCGATGACGAGAAAGAGCCGAACGAGGCCGACTTAACTATCTGGGGGCTGACACCTGAGACGCATAACGCGATCGTTCAGGCTGGCTCTATGGTCACGTTTGCAGGTGGCTATATAGATGAAGGGATGTTCACGCTGTTCCAGGGTGAACTCATCAGCGCCGTGAACGTTAAACCCGGCGAGGTTTACGGCCTGAAAATGAAGCTGTACGAGGCTCTTATCCCGTTCCGCGCCAGCGTCACATCACGCAAGTTCCGTAAGGGGCAATCTCTCAAGGAAGCGATCGCGCAGGTCGCCTCTGATATGGGGCTGGGTTGCCAGCTGTCAAAAGCGGCCGCTGCGCTAACTCTCCCCAAAAACATCAGCGCTGCGGCGCTATCCCGCGACGTTCTGACGAGTCTTTGCCGCCCGGTAAACGCCACGTGGTCACTCCAGTACCAGTCGATTGCAGTTACAGCTGGTGATTCCATCTTTGATGGTGCTGCCGCGTTCTCTCCTGACAGCGGGTTGCTGGGCGTTCCGCTTCTCAAAATCCATACCCCGAAACGTAAAAAGAAAAAGCCGTCAGAGAAAGAGCAGATCCAGGCCAAACACGAAAAGAGCATCAAAACGTATGCCTGGCCCCCGAAAAATTCGCAGGTGGATTACAGCAAAGGCGCACGTCGCCAGATAGGTGTAATCGAGGCCATTACGTGGGAGTCACTGCTGCGCGGTGGTGTGGAGATAGGTGAAAAAGTGGTGCTCTCTTCCCCGTCGATGGGTGAGAGTTGGGAGATTATCGTCAAAAAAATCTCTCACCGGTTCAGCACCAGAGATTCCCAGCCCCGCACAACTTCATGGGAGGGAATTATCGCATGAGAGCGGCAAGCCAAATCGCGGCCATCGTTGACCAGGCGCTTAACTCTGCGCTGTTCGCACTGGAGGCAAAGATTGTCTCTGTTAAGGGTGGCCGGGCAACCGTCAAGCCAACACCTAAACGCACCTTTGGTGATAACCCGGATCCTATTGAGTACGCCGAGGTAGAAAACGTCCGGCTGGTGTCTCTCGTCTGGGATGGCGGAAAGTCCGGCGTATCCGGTCGGGTTAAGCCTGGTGATGAGTGCCTGCTTATCGCCTTATCCCACGGTGACGACGACGAACCAGACCACAAAACACTGTCCTCAGCCGTGGCGTTCTGCGGCTTTTCCGACTTCGCCAGCCATCAGATGCCGGATGGTGCAGGGCTGCGCGTATTCAGCGGCAGCGCGTTTATCGAGTGGGATGACAACCACATTAAAGCCGCAACAGGCGGTGGCGCTGAGATCGTAATGGATGGCGACAAAATCAATTTTATCGCGCCGGGTGGTCATGACTTCACAGGCCCAGCCCGTTTCCGTGATGACGTGACTATGGATAAAGGTTTGAAGCAAGGAGAGTCCAGCGGCGCTAAAGCGGAATTTGGCGGCGATGTAGATATTGCAGGAATCAGCAAAGCGGCAGACCACGACAGCGACGGTATTTCCGGTAAAGACCATGACCATATGGAACAGGGCGACGGTAAGCCCACCAGCAAACCACGAAGGAATTAATGATGAAACTAAACGACCAGGCTGCACAAATTGCTCTTTCTAATCGCGGTTTTCTGATGGCTGGCGACTACACCACAGAAATTACCAAAGGCGACATTATCAGCGTGACCGAACGCACCGGGCTGGTAGTTGAGCGCGTGGAGTGTGTGCCCCTCATTAACGCGCCGCTGGCAATGGTGATGGCGACCTGCCGCGACGGCAAAGACCGGTACATGCCGTTTTATTGCGATCTGCCTTTCGAACTGCCGCACCAGGCAGCTATGGCGCAGATGCTGAACGATGCGGGCGAGGGCTTTGACCTTGATGACCTGCTGGATATCGAGTCACTTGACGCTGCGGTGACGATCGTTCACCTGGAGCAATGGCGGCACACTGAATGAACATCACAACCGTTCAGTATCGGCATGGTGTTAAAGGGTGCTTCATTTCGAATGAGCGTCCGGCGCCTGGCGAACCGTTAATACTGGTCATGCCTACGTGCCGGGGTAAGCGAATAATCCCGGTCGGGCATGTTGAGCGCATAGAGGCGGTGGGTGAGGTCCGCTGTCTCGTTTGGGTGTCGAAGCTGACAGCCGTTGAAGGAATGGATTACTGATGCTGGACATAATGCAGGACGATGACGGGGTAATCCTCGTCAATGGTGATTTTGTGCTGGATGGTGGCATTGATGGCGTTGCGCAGCAGGCGGAGATTCGCGTCGCCACGAACAGGGGTGAATGGTGGCTGGATACGTCGCAGGGTCTGCCGTGGCTACCGGGCATCATGGGGTCAAAACTCCCGGCCTCTATCGTTTCCAACATGATTAACGCCGAGGCAAAACGCACGCCTGGTGTCACCGATGCCAGGGCAACAAACATCAGCGATGTGAAAGGCGATTTTACGATCCGCTTTGCTGTTTACATCGGCAATGAAACCAAAGAGGTGAGCAGTGGAATTAGTTAATGACAGCGGCTGGCACGGTGCCAGATTGCCCGAGATACGCGGCGACAAGTACGAGAAATTAAAGGGGGCGCTGGGAAACGTTAACCCTGACGGGGATTCGCTAATCGGGCAGACTATCGCGGTTGTGGCAGAGGATGACCTGGATATCATTGAGGCGATCGGATGGGTGTTTTCTGGGTTCTTCATTTCTCAGGCTGAAAACGCGCAGCTGGATGCCTTTGGTGAGCGCTTTAACCTTCCCCGCAATGGCTTAACGCGATCCTCTGCTTACGTTATCTACCTGCTGCAGCCAGGGCAGACCATCAACGCGGGTGAGTTGTTCACGATTTCCGGCAGTTCGGGCGACTGGACAACGACCGGGGATGTGAAAGAAAACGGCAAGACGGCAGCAGGCTTTGTGTTGTCAGTGAAGCAGGCCGCTATCACTACGGGTAACACGTTTACTATCTCGATCTCCGGAAACCCGTATTCCACTCAGTATCGGACGGGCGATACCTCAGATTCAATCATCAGCAGACTGTACGCCGATATCGTTGCGCGTGAGCCGTCACTGGCGACCTATATGACAGCGTACGGCCAGTTACTCTACGCAGCTGATGGTCGCACGTTGATTCAGTTCTCTTTTGCTGATGACGTATTCCAGATTGTGCGCACCGGCATTCCGGCCACGGCCTGGTATCAGAGCGATACAGAGTTCCCACAGGCGCTGTTCGGCTACATCGCCACTGATGACATCCTGGTGCTTTCAAACGGATTCAAAGGCTATCTGATTGAGGATGACGAGATTTACCGACCGCGCATACAGGCGGCGGCGGCTGAAAGACGTGTGAGCATCAGTTCGTCACGCCCTGGCATCAGAAATGCGATCCTGGCCGTTGACGGCGTGACGTATGCAGACGTTGAGGTTAACCGCGGATTCCAGACCAATGCTGATGGCGTGCCGGGAAAATCAATACACGCCTTTGTCGCTGGCGGAGCGGATAACGATATCGCCCAGGCGATTTACAACGCAGCGGCGGGGGAATGCGGGTTTTATGGTGATGTTTCCGGTACCGCAACAGACGGAACGACAACGGAAACCGTGTATTTCAGCCGTCAGAGTTATCAGTTGGTTTACGTATCGGTGTCAGGGGCTGTATGGGATGCAGAAACCACAGGTAAGCCTGCAGATTACCTCAGCGTCGCGAAAAACACCGTAACCGCGTATTTCTCGCAGTTGCAGGTGGGGCGTGATGTGTTTGCCGGTCAGATTTATGCCCGTTTACTGTCCGCGCTTCCAACGCTGACGGATATCGCGGTGAAGGTCGGTAAAACGTCCACGCCAGCAGACAAAACCGTTGCGATCGGCAGCGGAATAATAGCCGTTACCAATAATTCATCCGTGGCGGTGTCGTAATGGAGCCGGTAATCAAAAGCCCGGCGCAGCTGGCAAAGGAGCGCTTTACCTCAAAGGTACGAAAAAAGCGCAACATCGACCTTGTAGCCGGGTTGAAGTCCAGCAACGCGAGCATGACGGCGGCGATCGAGTATCTCAAAAACGGCTACTCGCTGGATGATTCTACCGGATTGATGTTGGATGCGCGGGGTGAGGAGTACGGCGTACACCGCGAGGGCCGTGACGATGATGAGTACCGTCAGGCGATACGCCAGGAAATGGGGAGTCAGTCGGTATCTGCGCAATCCCGGCCATCTATCGGCGCATACATTCGCCAGCTTTATAATTTAACCTGGCTGACACTGGATAAAGTCGGGTTAAGCACTGGCGCGGTCGGCGCGGCATTCAACCGCGTGCCGTTCCGCATGGTGTTTGTGCAGTGCGGCAGCATGGCCCCGGATATCGAACTGCCGGAAACGCTGGTATCTGCCACCTTTGCGGCTGATATCTACAGCGCGGCCACGCCACCTAACGCGAAACTAACCCATCACGCCCCGATGTTCCCCGGCAATGTGTTCCCTGCTGTATGGGCGGGCATCAAGTACGAGCGCACGCAAAAAACCGTGCTGGCGACCGCCACAAAGGGGATCCGCGTTAACGCGACACAGTCATTGCTGACGCGCATTGAGGGAACCAAAACGCAGAACGGCACTGAGCTTGTCGAGCCGTTTAATACACTCGTAACCGTTAAAAAAGTGAAGGTGCTGAATGGATAGTTGGGCAGCAACAGACAAGGTTTATGCCGGGCAAGGTGGGGCGGATATCCCTAACAGGCAAGAGCCATCACAGGAGAAGCAGGCGACTGGTTTTGCGCCGACCTATTTTGACGCGCAGGGCAACCTGGTGTTTGGTGATGGCATCAGTGCGCAGGAGATGAACTTCATCCTGAATGATTTATACGCCAAATACAAAGCGCTACTGGCGCGGGCGAATCAGCCATGAACAGCTTTGCGACAATTGACCGGGTTTATCCGTTTAACGGCGGCTCGTTCGCCAGCAAAAAGCAGCCATCAACCACGGCGCAAGCTGGGGGATTTAAGCCGACCTATATCGACGCCAGCAATAAGCTGGTGCCAGGGGATCCGATTGATGTGGCTGAACTCAACTACATCTTTAACGACCTGTACGAACAGGCCGCAAACATTGACCGAATTTTAACGGCTAAGGGGAAATAATGGCCTTAACATCTGATGAACTGGTCGCCATATCTGACCTGAACAAAGCGGCGATCGCAGACGCAAGCGTAGTGCCGGATTGGGTGCTGCCTGCTGAGGTCAGGGGTAGCGCAGCGCCAATTAGCGGCATTCCGTACCCACAGCAGACGATAGACGTGTTTGGCGGCTTACTGGCTGGCACATGGTCATTGAAGTTCCAGAACCCGTTACAGCGCGTTGTGTGCGATCTGGAGATATTCCACGGTGACAACTCACCGGTTAATGCGGCCCCTGATTTATCTGCGCTGCAGTTGACCGTTTCCGGGTTTGACAAGGCAGTAATCTTCTGTCCGGCCAAAACTGCTACCGATACAGCGCCAGCTAATTACTTTGGGTTGACGGTGTCCGGCGCAACGCCTGTCTATAAGCTGGGTGGTAAGCGTCGTTTTCTGGAGCAATCCGGGCTGGTGGTGATTCCACTGACCATGATTCTGCTTTCTACTCGCGCCCTGACCAGCCAGGAAACCAGCCGCGCTCTGTCCATTACCTTAAAACGCAAAAACGAATCGCAGATGACCACCGCACCGGTAATCAGCGGCATGGTTTACAGCAACCCGCTACCGTCAGCGCGTGATATCGCTCAGGCATCGTGACCGCTGAGAAATAAAAAAGTCATTCCGACGATTTGTGCCAACATACCCCCGATTTGTTTTCAACATTTCGGGGGTATGTCTTTTTATGAAAGTGACAACGAGAAAGAAACCTGTTTTCAGGGATTTTTACAGCAACGGCATGTTTGCCCGTGTGGTAGCGACCAGGACAGAGGCGGGTAAGTGGCGGCTGTTCGGCCTGCACCGTTCGGCAGATGCTGCGGTCTTTGTCGAGGCAGCGCGGGGCGGGATTCGGGAGTGGTCGGGATTAAATCACCTTGGAGATTTCTGCGATTCGGTAGGGATTACGCTCTGGGAGGTTCACCACAAAGGAGCGAGAAAAGAAGAGGCCGCATAAGCGGCCTGTATCTAACGAATATTATGCTGGCGATAAAGGCCAGTCTGGTGCTGAGCTATCTACACGGCTTAACAGCACACGATACTTTTTCCATTCCTGAAGCCTGACTGTTTCATCATCAGTTGCCATATCCATATCAACTGCATCCTGTAAAGGAGCAATAGCCATATTTGCCGTTTGCATCAGACGAGTTTTTTTATTTTCGTTGAGTGCGATCCATTCTTCAGGAGTATATTCCGGCTGCTCTATCAGAAGCGGGCCTGACGGGGTATGACTGATATATTTGCCATTTGCCTGCCCCTCGAATAGTGCCGTATGTGCATCTTCGCTTATCACCATGAGGTCATCAGGGAGATTTTCATTGTTGAGTTCATCTGCACTCAACCAGTAAAACCCTTTCCCGGTATAGCTGTAATAATATTGTGCGTTAGTCATTTTAATATCCCAGTGCAAACCATGAAATACCGCATGCAGTATCCGAGCCGGAGTTCGCTTTACTGGAGAGATAGAACTGCGTTTTACTCACCGGATAGCCGTATGCGTTGTCTATCGCCCCGAGTTGCCCGTCTTTGTTACAGGCAAATACTGCAAAGCAAGTATCACTGAACGCTCTTGGGAAAGAATAAGTTCCTCTGGCGTTGTCAACGTTGCCCCACTGCATCAACAGCCCTGTTGACTCATCGCGACTCCAGCCTGAAAAGCCCATCTGAGCTGAATTTTTCTTATTAAAATTGCTGTTAACCCAGTCTGCCGTGGCACGCGCATTAATATTTGCGTCGCGAGTAGCGAGTTGACTATTGAGCCAGTTTGTTAGCGCCCCACCCCATGCGGAGCCACTAATATCTCCGTTTGTGTTTAAAACAGCCTCTCCAGCTTTAATTAGTGCTGGAGAGCGCAGCTCACCTGTTGCAACATCAAAAACCCAAAGTTTATCGTTAACCTCAAAATCCGTGCCGGCATGGATAACAATTTGCGGAAAGTTAGCATTGCCCGTTGTCAGCAGTCCCAGTGAGGCGGCGACAGGATAACCTGACGCAAGAGAGACCTTTCCTTTTGTTATAGGGAAATAATTATTGTCGTCGTTCGGACGAATTATATTGGGTGTGCAGAATGGAGCATCAGTTGTTCTCTGGTTATTTAACCCGCCCGCGCCAGGCCATGCATTATTTTTAGCAATAGCCCGGAAGAATGGCGCCAGAATTTTTACGCCATGCTGTAACTCATCTTCAGAGAAATATCCCACCGTAGCGTTATTCGCTACCAGGGCTACATTACCATCACCGTTTCCGGCGATACCAGAATCACTGTCGCCAACCCATACCGCACTGACCATCAGATTACGTTTTCCCTGGCGACCATCGAACAGGCTGTCTATTAAGTCATTGGCAAATTCCGTGTTGGCAATCTGCTTACTTTTATCGCCCTTTGCCGCTGTCGGGGTGGTTGGTGCGCCTGTCAGGGCCGGGCTGGCTTTAGTCGCGTAATCTGCCACCACAGCTTTGACAAAGGCAGTGGTCGCCAACTGGACTGAGCTTTCCGTTTTAGCTGCTGTGGGCCCCGTAGGAATACCTGTCAGTGTCGGGCTGTCCAGTGGGGCTTTCAGCCCCAGCGCAGCGGCCATAGTAGTGGCAAAGTTCGGATCATTACCGATGGCCGCAGCCAGTTCGCCCAAGGTATTCAGTTCGTCCGGAGAAGAATCAATAAGTGCAGCAATGGCTGCATCAAGCTGTCTTTTTGTTGCCTGTGGTTCCCAGTCGCCCCATATGGCGAGATTGCCATTCCATCCGATAACACTTCTGATGGCTGTGATATTGCTATCGAAGGCTGTATACCATTGCTGAACACCATTATTCGCGCATGGATATACCTTTAAAACGCCAGCAGAAGGGAATGGATAACCATTAGCGGTTGTTGCGCCAGCGTTTGTGGGTTGAAAGTAAATTCCTGAATCATTTGGTTTACATAACGCATCAATATTCTGATTGGTTGATAACACTCTAAACATCACGGCCGAATAATTGTTTTCAGACATACGCACCTCGTTAAGTAGTCTCAGGTGCGATTAAAAGCGATGGGAGGGGGCGCATACAGCAAAGGGGCGAGCGGTAACGCAGCCAACGCAAAATTGCGTTGGCTGTTTTGGGGGGGGGATTCAGGCTATCATTTCAAGGCAAAGCGCGTAGAGGTGCTCCTGTGTGCCGTTTAGCGTCTCAAATTCTGCCTTGCCGCCGCATGTTCCGTCAGCGTGAACCGGAACAAGCCAGGGATAAACCGCGCGTACTGCTGCTGGCGCGGCGTGCTGGTGGTGGCACTCACATAACGAGAGTACATAAGTATGTGCGCCGTCTGCCGTTCTGCCGTTGATGTGGTGAATGGTGGCGTTCTCATTCGTCACGCCATGCACATAGCAGGCGATACAGGGCAGGGATCCGATTTTGTCCATCATGCGCCGTTCGGCTGCGTTCGGCGTCCTGCCTTTTAATCCACGGCATTTAATCGGCTTATTTTTTGCCCGTTCCGCGCTTTTGATTTGTCGTTCCCGCTGCTTTTCGTACTGTTCTGCCCGCCATTCCGGGTCTGCCTGTTTCGCACGCTGGCGGGCGATGGCCCGCGCCTGGTATTCACGCTGTTTTCCAAAGTGACACTGTAACTTTTCCTGTTCAGTTTTCATGACCGTTACCCCACATGTCAGTAAGGAAGGTCAGATTCAGGAACGTATACCGGGAAATCGTTAGAAAGTCCGTCCGTCTCCACATACAGGATAAGCGTGTCGATATACCCGGCTGTGTGGGCGTTACAACGGCTGGCTATTTCGTGGAGCTGCTGGAGCTTTGTGTCAGTGCTGGCGTTGCCGCGTGCAATCTCAATGGCAATCGCCGCTTTCTGGTTCATCTCGCAGGCCATATCAATGCGCTGTTCACGGTCGAGTTGGGTCTGTGCTGCTCTGATGGTTGATTCGCTGACCTCGTCGTCACCATCGGCACCAACAATGTCGGTCAGGCTGCGGGCGATTGTCATTTCAGGCTTTGCCAGCTCGTCAAAATTGACGTTGCCGGACATTAGTGACAGGACGTAGAAATCACGGCAGGCGTTATACCAGTTGCGGCGGTGGTAGCTGGTGTCGTTCTGAACCTCGCGCATGTTGAGTCCGGCATTAACATGCGACTCCATCAGGCGCATGGCAATATCCATGATTTCATCGTCGTGGCCTGATTCAACAGCCAGAACGAAGGCCTCTTCCTCTTCGCTCAGTGGGGAGCAGTCAGGAACGAACGTGCGCGGCGGCACGATTCGGTCACTGGAGTCGTGGACGCTGCTGTTATCAGCGGTAGAAAGCGCCACCGTTGTCAGGGATTCGGCAATATCCATCGCTGTTCCAGCGCTGACATGCTGGCCTGTGCTGGTGTCGATAAGGTCATCACCATCAACTTTAAACCGCCCGGCATCCTGATAAAAACCCTGCCAGTGAACGTCCGTGAGCCCATAACGCAGGACGATATCACGCGCCTGCTCTGCATCACTTTTCAGCCCATCGAGGAGGGTGATTGTGTCCTCAGCGACTTCTGCTGGAGTGCGCAGGAACGGGTTACGCGATTTGGCCAGGGCAACGGCCGCAGAACCGGTAAACTCACCCGCAGCAACGAGTATATTGAGAATAGACTCTGGCTTTGTCCGGGCGCTGGTGGTTGGCTTCCATTCGCGGCTACTGTTCAGTGCACGAGATTTCCGGCGTTCGCGTTTGCGGTCTGCCTGGTCGATATCATCATCACCATCAGTGATATCCAGCGCCTGACGCAGGCCATAGCGACGAAAATAAGTGAATGTCGCCCCCACTTTCTGGCACTCATCCAGTCGTTTATCTTCTTTCATGTACGCCGGGAGGCGGAAAGAGACTTCTGTTTGAGTCGGGATATGCAGGAAGGTCGTCACCATTTCCAGCGACAACTCTTCACCTTTGGCAAACTCCTGTTTCAGCATCAGGCCATGCTGATAAATCGGATCGCGCAGCATATCCAGCATTTGTGCGAGGCTGGCGTGGGTAAAGTCCAGGGTTTCGTTGTAGCTGTCGCGCTGTGGGTTTTTAACCAGGTGAATCATGTGTGCCAGCGCTTCGTGCACGTTGGCATATTGTTTACCCGGAGCGACGTAGACCTCTGGTGCGGTGGCGGGTTGCTGTACTTCCGGTTTTTCGCCCTGATTTGAGGTGTTTTTATGAACAGGAGTCATTGCGGCACTGGCATAGCCAGCAGCTTTTAAAGCGGTGATAGTGTGTGCCAGAAGTTCGGCTGCGTCTGGAATGGATAATAATGTAGCCATTTGGGGTGCTCCTTTGCATGAGTCTGAAGCCCACTTTTGAGATGGGCGGGGTGGAGCTCAAAACCGTGCAAAGTCGGCGGACTTATTACAGACGGAGAGGCCTGCTATTCGTCGCACTCCACCCCATAATTCAGCACTCATATGGCAAGAGCCACCAGAGCATAAATTCTGGGTACAAAAAAATCACGCTGACAGGGTGAAATGCCGCTTTGCAAAGGTGTTTTGAGCACCTTTATAGATCTTATTTGAACTACAAATTAGAATCAAGCAAATCAGCGAATGGCAGGGATAGAAAAGTGAAAACACCGGCTTATGCAGTCATTAAGGTGAATTCAGCAGGGGAAGCGAAAATAACCAAGCGGTGGGCTGCGGAGTGTGCAGGCGCTGCGTTGGCGGGTAACGAATCATGGCGCAGAGAGCGAAGGGGCGCGCGCATTGGGGGTATGCGTTACTTTAGGTTGAGGTGTTTATCTACTGATGGTGATATCTGGTGGGTAAACCCTGAGCATGTCGCGTTGGACGGTGTTGCTTTCCATATCAATGATTTATTCAATTGTCGGTGTTGCTTTGGTGAATGGCTTTTCAGCGCAAGCGAAGTAAGCCAGGCGGTAAAAGAGATCGCCTTAAGAAAGAGTACCGCTCACGCCTAATTTTGTTGTCTTTCTAGCAAATCAGCATAATCCCTTCCCGTAGCAGGCGGTTGCGAACTACCGTTTGCTGTCATCGGTCTTTACCTTTGCTTTGTTGATACAGCCATTGCTTTACTCTTTGTGATGTTGAGCCATTCCGCCCCCGGAGTGGCTTTTTTTTATTTGTACTACATGCCAGCGGTAACGCTGTTTTTGATCCTCCCATTTCCCCGATACGCTTCAAGCCTCACAAAGGGGGCGTTGTGACCATAAAGATAAGTAAGCGAGATGACTCATTTGCAAAGCTGGTGGCCGAAGAGCGCGAAGCGCCGGGGTTCAGCTATGCCAAATCACGGAGCAGAGACTACAAGGGTTTTAATGATGATTTCCAGGCTGAAAAGTTGCTCAAAGACAACGAGATACAGCAGGCAGTCAGTGTTTACCGAAAGCACATTATTGCCAAAGACATTGTTGGTCGGCAGGAGGCACTGATTGACCTGTCGGCCCGTTTCCGTGCGCCGGACGCAACGGCGGTGATGCTTGAACTACAGGCGCTGGAAAAGCAGAGGCTGGAGCCCGAAGTATTTCGTAGCCGCCTGGCGGCGATCGACACCAGAGCAGTCAAAAACATAAAGCGAACCAAACACGGTTGGCAGGTGGAGGGGCTGGATAAGTCGAACCTCGCGGCGCGGATCCTAACGCTGGCAGGTGTCGATATCAGTAAGCCTATTTCAGACGAGGGCAAGCGTGCCGCACGTGAGTTGTTGGCAGATATTTATAAGGAGATGGCAACAGATGACGAATGACATAGAGCGCCGGGAAGAGTGGCTCTGCGATGCAAAAAAACAAGCCAACTGGATGCGCATAATGCGCCGCCTGACCACTAAACCCCATCGCGTTAAAAATCTGCGCGGTGGTCGCGGTTCTGGTAAGTCGTGGATGGTTGCCGAAGCGCTTATTCAGCTGGCAGTCAGATATGACCTGCGTTTCCTGTGCTTACGCCGGGTGCAAAAGTCTATTGACGCCTCAGCACACCAGTTGTTGTGTGACACGATCCGCCGCCTGGGTTACGAGTCAGAATTCACCATTACCAATAACAGCATCAAAGCTAAGTCTGGAGCCGCATTCCGGTTTCTGGGGTTCCAGTCTAACCTGGACTCCATCAAGTCTATTGAGGGCGTGGACATCTGCTGGGTGGAAGAGGCGCACGCCATTTCGCCTGACGCCTGGGAAGCGCTGACGCCAACAATGCGCCGTCCTGGTGCTGAACTGTGGATTACCTTCAACCCCAACTATGCATGGGATGAAACCTATGTGCGTTTCGTCCTGAACGCCGGGGAAGAATGGTTCATTGAAGAGGTGAACTGGTATCACAACCCGCATTTTGGCGAGACGCTGGATAAGGAGCGCCTCCACTGCCTTAAGCATTATCCCGATCGCTACGACAACATATGGAACGGGGTTCCGGTCAGTGACCTGCCGGGGTCAGTGGTCAACCGTGGCAACCTCGAACGGCTCATTGTGAAGCCTGATTCTGACCTGGCGAAAGCATGCCGCACTGGGGTTAAAACCGCTGTGCTGGATGTTGCCGATGAAGGTGACGATGATTCCGTAATGGCATTCTTTGACGGTCGTTTTGTTTACCGAATGGAGCGATTGCAGGCGCGTGACCCGGCGCAGCTTGCTGTGCAGGCGCTTAAGTTGGCAGAGGAGGAAGGTTGTTCCGTCCTGATTTATGACTCCGTGGGGGTGGGTGCGGGTGTGCGAGGTGAGCTGAATAAGTATGAAGATTCAGAGATTGAGTTCCGCAAATTCGTGGCCCAGGGTGAGGTACTGCGTAAGACCTCAAGTTATCGCGGCGGTCGGCCAAACGGTGAAACCTTCCACAACCTCCGCGCTCAGGCGTGGTGGGCTTATCGTGACGCGGTGAATGACACTGTGCGCTGGCTGGATGGTGGTGTTAAGCCAAAGGATGGGATCTTTGCCATTTCCAGCAATATACCGCGCCGTTATCTTGATCGCGTCCTCTCTGACTCTACTGGTGTTATGTGGGAAACCACGCCAGAAGACAAAATCAAAATCGAAGCCAAACTGAAAGTTAAAAAGCGCCTGGGCGTGTCCACTGACTACGCCGACGCCATTTTCCCGCATCTGGTACGCATGAAATCAGGAATTATCCAATGACGAGTAAAACAAACCTGATTCCCGTAGAGGGGATCCTGACAAAAGAGGGCGTACAGCCTTTGACCTACAATCACGATGGTTACGTGTCCATGATGCAAAGTGTTGCTGCTGGTGGTATGTCAAAGGGCGCTGCCGGGATGGGGTCGCCAACGGCGAACCGAATGAAAGCCCGTTCCGCCGAGGGGATGATTCCACTTGTGGCGGCGATGGCGGCTGAAACGTCCGGTATTGGCTGGCGCATTATTGCCGAGCCGGTTGCAGCTGCAATGTTGAACCAGTTCACGGTGGTCACGGAAAACCCGGCTGACGCTGAGAAAATTAAAAACCTGTTTGGTGATATGCGAGTGTGGCAGTGCGTTGAACGGGCTGTAGTTCTGAAGCGTCAGATGGGATGGTCAGTGCTGGTGATGGGCGAAGAGTGGGTACGCAGCCACGGCGCTAACTGGATAACGCCATCAAATGACTGGTTTGCCGATTACAACTCTCCACTGTTCGGACTGCCTGAGGGCTGGCGTATACAGCTGAAAAGCCCGGTAGGTGGTGAAGTATTCATTGAGCAAGAGGATTCAATTCTGTTCGGGGATCCGGAGTATCAGCCTATTGTTCATTGCAATGGTATTGAGTTTGGTTCGCCGCTGCTGAGCAAGCCTTACGCATCGTTGCAGCGCCTGGGGCTTTCACATGAACTGATAATCAGCATCCTCTCTCTGTCGGTACAGGATATTTATAAGAAAAAAGAACTACATGACGATTTATTAACTCCAAAAGGAGAGGCACAAGTAGCCAGAAGGATTGGGGGTATTGCCGCAACCCGTCAGCTAAACGACATGATTGCGGTTGATATGGAAGAGGCAATAGAGCGCCTGCAAACCAACATGACCGGAACGGCTGACCTGGTCGATATGGCGATAAAGTTAGTCTGCGCCGAAACAGGTTTCCCGATCGCAATGCTGGCAGAACGTAAGGGCGGGCTGTCGAACAGCGATACCAGCGCGGACGCGCAATGGCAGAATCTGGTTTCGCACATCACCACCAATGACATTATTCCGGCGCTGAAAAAGCTGGCGCTACGCTACCTGGGTATCCGGGCGGAGTTCGTGCCGAACAAGAGCCAGGGGCAGATTGACCGTGAAGTTGAGCGGGATAAGAAAGTCGCTGAGACGGTGCAGATTTACTACGACATGCGGGCCGTGACCAGTGAAGAGGCGCGGGCGACGGCGCAGGAAACCGGGGCTGTCGTCCTGCTGTCTACCAAAGCGCCCGCCACTGGCACCATAGATGACCAGAATGACGACGATTCAGACCAGAATCGGGATAAATCGAACCAGGGCGGAACCAAAGAGAGCCAGAGCGAGGCCAGCAATGGCAAAGAGTGAGCCACGGTATGACGCTGGTTATCCGCTGGCGATCGAGTCGGTCTACGCTCAGCGCCTGGGTGACAGCGCCCGGCAATACGGTAAATGGGTTCGTGATGCCTGTTTAAAGACGTACCGCGCGATCGGGAAATCCGGTGCGGTCGTGAATACTGACGCGGCTGACGGTCGGGATATTTCAGCGGATGACCTGCTGGGTGAGCTGGTCACAGCGGCAACGGTTAAAAAAGTGCGCGTTTATATTCGTCAGCAGATGGGGAGAAACTTCTCGAAGCTGACCCGCGCAAAGCAGGAATCCATTATCCAAGCCGTTGCGATGGAGATTGCGCCGGATTCGGCGCTTTTCCTTCGGGCTATTCCCGCGCTGCTGAAAGATGGCGAGTTCGGCGCAGTACCGGCTTACGCAATCAGCGAGGTGCGCAGGCAATCGGCTATCAGCCTGGCAAAAGCCGTATCAAAGGCCAATAACACCACGCCTGATGCTTTTATCCGCGCCATCAACAAAACCGCCGATGACGTGCAGGCGGCGATCGTCAACGGTAAGTTTGGTTTTACCGACGCTTATTACGAAACCTATTACGAACGTTTCCGCGTTGACGGCGTGCCGCTTATCGACCTGAAAACGGGCGCAGCGGCAACGGCAGACACGGCCGGGGCGGTATCAAAGCAACTTCTGTCACTTACCGAAACCATGCGCGAGGCCAGCGCAGCGCCGTCGCTGGCCGCAATGGACGCCGCCAGCACGCAGGTGCTCAACTCAGCCGTTGACGATTTCAGGCTGATTATCCGCGCCGCTGCTGATGTGGATCTCGCCCCCGGCATCACGTTGCCGCATGAGAGCATGGCTGACCTGATATCCATTGATATCTACGACGGTGATAAAAAGCTGTTGCAGCAAACCTCTGACTGGCTGGATGCCAGCATGGGGAGAATGCAGAACGTCAGCGAAGAGGCATTGCAGCGCGGAATCAAGACCATGCAGCAGGGGCTGCGTGAGGGCCGGGGCGTTGACGATATCGCCAACAAACTTGCTGACGAAATGGAGATTCCCTGGAGACGAGCCCGCAACGTCGCCCGCAATGAGATTGGTAATCAGGCCTGGAATCTGGAGGAAGCCAACGCCCGCGTTGCCGGGATGAAATATTACCGCTGGCGCGGGATGTTAGACGAGCGAGAGCGAAAACTGCATGTTGTGCGGGAAGGACAGGCCTATACGCCGACCAGACCGCCACGAGACGGAAACCCCGGCCAGCCTCACGGTTGCCGTTGCTTCCCTGAATGGTTGTTCTCTGCGTCGGATGTAGCAGACGCGGAGAAAGAAATTGCAGCAAGAAACCCCAGTCAACAATGACGCAATCAGACAATGGACGATAACCCCCGAGGGTTATCTCCAGATTGATATCCCGATCGCCCGTCCGGGCGTGCTGGTTTATGACCGCAAACGCGGTGATGCATTCACGGCAAAAGAGTACCGCTCAGCTGATGAATTGTTTAACCAGGACTCAATGAATACCTTAGTTGGCAAGCCTGTGACGGTGTCACATCCGCGCAATGGTCTGGTTACTTCCAAAAATTACCGTTCCGTTGCTGCCGGGGTTGTCACCGCCGTCATGCGCCAGGGCGACGAGCTATTTGCACGCGCTCTGGTTCAGGACGAAAAGTCTATCCGGTTGATTCAGCAGGATAAGACATTGCGGGGCGCGTCGGCGGGTTATCAGTGTGACGAAAAACCCAAAGTAACGGGGCGATCTCCTGACGGGCAAGAGTACGACACAGAGCAGAAGGGGATTAACTACAACCACCTGAGCATTGTGCGTAACCCACGAGCTAAAACAGCGACTTTCAATCTGGATGGTGAAGATATGGAACTTGATGAGGCGTTAGCCGAAATCGAAGCACTGAAAACCAAGAATCAGACCTTAACGGCTGACTTGAGCAAAACGCAGGGCGATCTGCTTAAGGCAAATAAGCAAATCATCAATATGGACTCCGCCAGCAACGAAGCCTATGACCGCGGCGTAGCTGACGGCCGTCAGGAGCATCAGCTTAAAGAAGCGGCAAAGCGCCTGAACATCAATACCGATAGCCTGGGTGATATCAAC